>Ga0154888_1156_pt2 | contig 12242 bp, 10 predicted proteins | sample Rifle2008BG19ft_FD_105860 | JGI IMG/M metagenome (GOLD analysis project Ga0154888, IMG submission 105860) | Thermodesulfovibrio sp. RBG_19FT_COMBO_42_12
GAGCATCGCCACATTTGAGGAGTGAATGTACAGGTCGTCAGCGTCTCCCTTCATGGGGACAAGCAAATTTAGAATATGCCCTTCCTTGCGGGAGCTCGCCATAATGCTCCCCACGACGGCGTCGGCGGTAGTCATATCAATGCTCCCGTAAACAGATATGTCGCGATATACCCGCTTGACATGAAGGAGATCATCCTTCATGACCTGCCACGGGTGTAGCACATCGCTACTATGCGGCTTATCGCTCCTTTTCACCGCTATATGGGCATAGGAGTGAAAAAAATCGCTTGAAGATGCCAGATCCCCAAAGAACTTCTCAAGTTCGTCCATCCGCACCCCCTTGCTGATAACGATCGTGACGATTCCTTTGTGTCGTAACTTCAGGAAGAATTTTTTTGCCTTCGGCTTATCCGGAGAAACCCGGACGCCATTGATGAGCATACTGTTGTCGTCACTCAAAGTAATGGTGAAAAAATGCTCGATGTGCAGTGCCTTGATGATGTCGAGCGATTCCGCGGCATAACGGGAAACGGACTGACGATTATCGGGATGCAATCGGTAACTGGACATCCCTGAAACAAAGCAGGAAACAAGTTTCGCCTCTTCCTCTTCCACGCCCTTACCTCTGTTTTCCCACCGACAAGCTGTATCGGTTCATAAGTTTCTTGCAGATGGCCACAATCTCTTTATCGTTAGAGCCCATACCATAGTCAATGAGCGGTCCAATCGTTGCCGCAGGATAATTGTGAAGCGTCCTGAAGATCTCAATTTTCAGTTGGGCGAACTTATCCTTATGGAGCACACTTTTTGATTTGCATATGTTCAGAAGATGACCTACCGTATGACCGTCGCCAATTCTGCCGAGGGCCCGGACAATGCCCTTCTTGAAGAGAAATTTCTTCCCGAGAACGTCCTTTTCCCGCAGTAGTCGTATCAGCTGAGGCACAGCGTATTTGATCCGGTAGGCGGCCGAGAGCCTGACTGCGCCCTTTTGCAACTGAAATACGTCGCTTCTGAGGAAATTTATAACATAGGAGTCTGCGTCCGGATCCTGAAAGCTGAGGAGCGTTCTCAACGCTTCAAGACGAACGAGCGGCCCCTCGTTCTCCAAAAAGTCCTTCACATCAGGAGCGTAGCTCCGACCATGACACTCCCTTAACAGATAAAGCATATTCCTCAAGACATACCAACGGCTGTCGCGGAGACGTTTGGCGATATGCTCAAGAACGTCGCTTCTGACAGAGATCAGGAGCGTCATCATGAACCTTCTTGTGCTCGTGTCGGCCTCTTCACTGAGGGCATCAAGCAGGTAGGGTATGAGGAAAGACCGCAGGCTGCCCGTGAGCCTGGACACACTTTCTTTCTGTTTTCTGCCATACTGCCGCAATGCTTCCACCACCTTATCATTAAGCCTCTCTGACGAAAAGATACTCCTGATCATCGCTGATGCGTGAGCGCCCCAATTTCCCTGCAATGAATGTGTCTTCAGGGAATTGAACACCTCAAGGACCTTCTCAAATTCGCCTTTTTCCAAGAATAATTCGACGACTGCCGCAAGCCTTCCCTCGAGTTTCCGAAACGCATCATCATCAAGGGAATTTGATTCGAGGAGATTAAGCATAACATCAAAGGAAGCGTCGGTAATCGCTTCGTCGGTGAATTCTGAAATGATAGCGCCATGAGGTCCAGCGTCATCCGTTGCAGCCCGGACTTTAGTGGAAAGGGCATTTAGTACGCCTTCGTCTTGAAAATGTGACAAGTGGTCTTCATTAAAGAGGCTGGCGGTTTCTCCCGGTATCTCTATGTCATGAAGCACCGCTTTCCCGTTCGCAACGAAGTCAAAGATGAAGTCGGAATTTTTGAGCGTCCTGCGGGGAACGAACGCGGGTTGATCAGTTGGGATACCTGTATTACCCTCTGTTCCGGAAGGTGCATACATTCCTTGTCCCGCCCCGGGCAAGATGCCTGTCTCCTGATCAGCAAAACTGTTATCGGTACTGCACAAAGAAGCATAGTGTGCCTCAAAGTGTGGCCGAAGATCGGACTTGAGCCGTGTGATAAATACCCTATACCGTTCAACGGTGTCTTCTCCATGCACTTCAACAGCTCCGCCAAAGTACGCTTCGATAATTCTACCCACCGCATCCCCGCGGGGTGGTTTGAAAAGCATGGCATTGAGGAGATGTGCCATCTCGAGCGGTGGAATACTCCGTATGATGTCTCGGTCGTCTTCGGAAATCTCGTGTTCGAGGAGGGCTTCAACACACTCGGCATAACGCGCATCCTCCGCTTGTTGCGAATTGCCCTCCCCAACGGAATTTGTGCCAAAAGGGGACAGGCCATCGGAGCTTCCGGCCTTAAACATTGTGCTGAAACTGTCCGTAACAAGTCCATGACCGGCTGCTTCGTCATGGGGACTAACGTCAGATGGACGGGAGAAGAAGGGAGCCTGCTCTTTGCCACCTTCCATATGAAACATTGTGCTGACATAGTCATTGACGAGTCTTCCATCAGCCATACCGTCAGGGGAGACTACCCCGGCATCATCTGCCGAGGATTCCACCGAATGCACGCTGATGCTTGTGATACTCTTCTCCGACATAGCTTTAGAGAGTTCCTCGACGGTCAGCTTCTTCGTCGAAATAATCCTATGAAAGCTGATGAGCTCCCTTCGAGTAAGCTCGTCCGTAAAGGACAAAGCCTTTATGTTCCTGCTATTAAGCCAAGATACAAAATTGTCGAGGACGAGGATATCGCCCTTCAGCACCTTCCCGTCAATCATCAACCTCCCCTCAGCCGTTTCGAGACGTATGTTAGGTTTTTTCCGAAAAGCTTTTTGTAAGCATTGAAAAGCATTTCTCAGCGAATCAGATATGAGAGGATGATTGTAGGGATAGAGAAGCGAGTGAACATATGAAGCATACAAATTGATTACCGCATCCGCAATATGCCTGATTTCCTGGGAATCGCCCACATTGTCAAATGATTCTTGCACGTCTTCTTTTACTGTGAAAATTCAAAAATTGTCAGAACAACTAAAACGCCTGATATAACTATAACATCTCACTATCTTTATTTCCATTGGAATTTGTTATTGCAAAATGATAGTGTCATATTTAGGGGGTATGGTTAGATGAGGTCATGAAGCAGGGTATAAGGATTAAAGGGATACCGATGAAGTTCTATGTAGATGGAGCGAGCTACAACAAGACACACAGGAAAGAGGGCATCCAGCGCCTTTGTTTCTGGATTCCCGCTTATCGCCCCATGCGATTCGCCGAGGCGAAAGGACTGTGGGAATGACAGATCAAAATTGAATCTGTTTATGCAACGTTTAGGTGAATAAGGAGTATGCTTCTAAGAAAGAAGAAAGAGGGACATTGGTTCTCAATGTGACTATTGAGGGTATTGTCAATGAAAGTTTCTACCATAAAAGGAAAGATGTAATAAAAGTTCTGCCAGACGGCTGCAAAGTGCCTGTTCATGTATCAGAGACTGTTGGCACATTGACATTTGATGGGGGTCGATATGATAGGGTGATTCATTAGGCATTGATTCCCTGAAAATTTTTATCCTTGAGTTTCTTTTTGCCTTATCCTTTTTTTTTATAACTTGCCTGATTATGCACTACTTCTGCACCGATAAAAAAGATGCAAAAAGAGTAGAAGATCCAGAGTAAGAAAACGACGAATGCGGTCAGAGGGCCGTATATTGTGCCGAATTTTACAAAGGTTCCAATATACCATGTAAAGATATGCTTCGCAACCTCAAGAAATATTGCCGCAAAAAGGGCGCCAAATAATGCATGAGAGATTTTTATCCTGATTTTCGGAAAGAAAATATAAGACACTGTAATGGTAAAAAGGACCATGATAAAAGGTACAACATATCTTATAAGAAAACCTGTTAATATACCTATCCTTAATTCAGGGAAGACATCCCTTAAGGCTTTTAGCAAAGGTATCAGCGATGTTGCCATAAAAGAAATAATAAGCATAAATATAAGAATTGTCATAATGATTAATGAAACGACGACAGACCAGAAAAAATGTCTTTTCTTTTTTACCTTGAAGATTACATTTAAGGAGTTTTCAACAGAAAAGAAGACCTGGAAAGAAACTATTCCGTAAAGCACCAGACTTAAAGAACCAATCCCTCTGAATGTATTGAGTTTTTTAAGTTCTTTTGTAATATTTGCTGTTATATCAGGGAAAAAACTTATTAGTCTGCTCGAGAAAAATTCATAAAATTCCTGATAATGGCCTATTGTATATCCAAATATGGTTATAAGGAAAAGACAGAAAGGCACAAGTGCCATCATAAAAAAGTAGGAACTGGAACCTGCAAGCATGATACCGTCGTCTTTTAAAAAATCTATAAAGCTCTTACCTATGATTTTTAGATACTTCATCTAAAAATACTCAAATCCCCCTTCACCTATCAGCCTGAGGCGTAGGAGAGGGGATTCCCCTCTTGATAGGGGTGTGGGGGTGTGTCATTCCCCTCTCTCTGGCTTTTATATAAATCCTTATCGGTGTTCCCATGAATGAGAAACTGTTTCTTAGCTCTTTTTCTATATATCGTATATGAGAATCCTTTAAGGCAGAAGTATAGTTAGCAAAAACTACAAAGGCAGGAGGTTCTGTCTTGACCTGCGTTATGTAGTAAAGTTTTACTGCCTTCCCTTTATAAAAGGGCAAGGATATGCGTGATACGACATCTCTGAAAAACCTGTTCAGATCTGCTGTCGGTATTCTTTTTTTTCTTTCTTTTATTATCTCATCAGTTATTGGGAATATCTTTGTAATGCGTTTCTTCTCCATGGCTGATATAGTCAGAACCGGCACATACTGCATAAACCACATTTTTCTGCTCAATTCATTGCCTAATCTTTCATATGCCTCTTCAGGTTTATCAATAAGATCCCATTTATTCAGGAGAAAGATTGCTCCTTTACCATAGCCCTCAACAATTCCTGCTATATTCTGGTCCTGCTCTACTATGCCTTTACTTGCATCCATGATAATCAGTGCTGTGTCGCATCTTTCTATGCTCCTGATTGCCCTGACCATTGAGAACCTCTGAATTGAATAACCAACCTTGTCTTTTCTCCTGATCCCCGCAGTATCTATCAGCAGATATTTTTTCCCATAATAAGTGCATATGCTATCTATCGAATCTCTCGTTGTCCCTGGAACATGGCTTACGATCATCCTCTTCTTACCGAGAAGGGTGTTTATTAAGGTGGATTTCCCAACATTTGGCCTTCCTACAACTGCAATCTTTGGATAATAAATCTTCTCCTCGACATATGATAGCAATATAGAAATTAACTTTTCCATAAAGTCACCATACCCATAGCCGGTTGCTGCAGAAACAGGCCACAATTCTTCGGTGCCTATCGGATAAAAATCGTAAAGTCTGTCCTCACGGGTTGGACCGTCGATCTTATTTACTGCCCAGAGCACGTTTTTGCCTGATGTCCTGAGTAACCTTGCGAGTTCCATATCAGATGGGGTAAGGCCGTCCTTGCCATCGAGTAAATGGATTATAGCGTCTCCCTCTTCAATAGCAAACATAGCCTGTTCCTTAATCTGAAGGAATATATCCTCCGGAGGTTCTATATAAAAACCCCCTGTATCAACAACGACAAATTCTTTGCCTTCCCACTCTGCATCGAGATAATTCCTGTCTCTTGTGACACCTGGTATATTTTCAACAATCGCTGCATGTGAACGAGTCATCCTGTTAAACAGGGTGGATTTGCCGACATTCGGTCTTCCGACTATAACAACAACAGGTTTTGCCATAAGATTAATTTTACACTAAATTGATTTTTCCCGGGGCAAGGCATCTGTCACGATCCCCTTAGCACTAAAACAATTGTAGGCCCGGGTCATAAAGGTATCCTGAAAAATCCATTGCTTCCCGTAAGCAAAAAGCCGGCAACTCCGGGACTGCCATACTGGTTCAGCGGTATTGCAGCAGCAATACCCGCCCGCCATCCATCGGGAATATAGGTTGATGCTGATCGGATGGTTCCTTCATACTTCTGCACAGGCAAGTTATCAACAGGCAAGCCTTCAGGAAACACTCAGCAGCGTCAAAGTTAAAGATATAATGGTAAAAAACATTGTGACCGTCCACATGATAAAAAATGGGAGGGTTCAGAAGAAGAGGATGCCATGAAAGCACTGGAGCTTATTTGACCCATTTTTATGAATACTCTGGGCTAAAAAAAAGGCAATTTGTCCTATCAGCAGGACAACTTGCCCTTAAGCTTAAGCATGTAATGCGCTTTCTTATTTTGGATTTGAGGTTACAACCCTTTCTCCTGTAGTTCAAAATTCTTTATAAATTGAGCAACCTGAACACCGAGATAGACGCATTTGACATTATTCATACAATCATCAGCATCTTTCTTTTCGATGTGTGTGGTAAGTTCATGTTTGTCTTTTCTGAACTTTACAATATATGCGTTTTTCGTCTCATCAAAATTCAGACTTACCGAGATGCCATGTTTTGTTATTTCCGGATACATCTCGAGTATCTTATCTTCCAATGCAACTTGTGTATACCCCATGTTTTCCTCCTTTTTTTACTTGATTTTCAATTTACTTATAAAAGCATAGACCTCCGGCTCAAGATCAGGAAGCCCTGCTATCTTCCAGGCTGCTATCGGATCAGGGAACTCTTCATAGGTGCATTCTTTCGGTTGATGAAGATTCTTGCATACATAACGGGGAATTGGAAATGCACTGAATTTTTTATAGTAATCCCTCATAAACTTTATTATCTCCATTTTCTCCTGTGTCAGAGGGCACGTCTTGCTTACTCCCTCCCTGTCCGCTATAGCACATGCTACCTTTTCGTTCCAGTCGTCATATTTTGCAAGATAGCCATCATCGGTTAATTCAATCTTTTTCCCTTCAATCTCAATTGCTGGCATTTAAACCTCCTTAGACATATACAGTGCTGAATTTATATGCAGGTTCTTTCAGCCTTTTCCTCATCAATTCACACTGTCTCATCACTTTAATGAAATATTGTATATCTGTAAAACAAGTATTAATTCCTTTACAGTACTTGTGGAAATCATTGGACGGTAATTTCCCTGCTGTTTTCCCATAGGCCGTGGATATTACAGAAACTGAAAGCATAGACGGTCCCTGATTGCTTGAGTATCGCCGTTATCGCCGCAGAATGGTCTGTATACACAGGACCCTTATTCTGTCCGTCAACTGCCTCTCCATGTGCCGTGAATTCACAATGAGCCAGTTGGAATGTAAATTTCCCACCCTTTGGATGGAAAAAGATCTGAATCCAGCGTATGTGATGTTCCGTCGTGTTTGGATGAGCCACCTCCTTCCCTACGGAAACCCTGATGTCGAATTTCTCTCCACTCCTCACCGAATCCGGACAATCAATGATCGGCACATGTTTCTCTGTCTTCCAATCTGCCGATTGAAATACTTCACCAAATTTCTTCATACTGCGCCTCCCTACCCTGTCATAATCATGACAACCTTTTGATGATTTTTTTTAATTAGTCTTCTTCATCATGAAAAAAAGGCTTTCACTTTGGTGACCCAGTTTTGACAACCTCTTCTTTCATTTCTCCGAGATAAAATTCGAGAATGTGTTTCAATATTTCTTTTTCTTTATCGCTTAAATCAATCGGTTAATACATACTCTTCTTGTAAGAAAAGAGTTTTCCCTTTGGTTTTGACTCGGGTTAATCAATGGAAATCCTTTTCTCCTTTTTTCTGGCCCCCTCTGTTTTGGGAATTCTTATCTCAAGAACCCCATCCTTGAAATTAGCGCTTGCTTTATCTGTCTGTACCTCTGCGGGAAGTTCAAAGCTGCGCGTAAAGGAACCATAAGAACGCTCCAGCCGGTAATAATCCTTCTTCTCCACCTTTTCTTCCTGCTTCTTCTCGCCGGAGACTGTAATGGTGTTATCCGTCACACTTACATCGATATCCTCTTTCTTCATGCCCGGCAATTCCGCCTTCACCACTACGTCATCTCCTTCTGTGAACAGGTCAATCGATGGGGTGATTTCCTCAAATTCCGGTGTCCGTAAACGCGGCCACCAAGATGGACCAATCAGAGAAAACGGCCTTCTGAGGAAATCCTCGAACAACCGTTCCATTTCCTGAAAAGATGACGGCCACCGCGGCGGTTCAACCGTTGCTACCGCTTTTGTTTCCTTTGCTTTTTCCTTCGCCAAATCACACCTCCTCTGTAAAAAAATTAAATTGTTTTAGATTAATATAGTGAAGAAATGAACATAAAAAAATAGGCATGTTTCCTATTTTTTTGTAGGCACTTTCAGACGTTTCCTGTAGGTTCTTTTCGTACATCCCTTTTTCCTCCTCTCTCCAAAGGATAGATTAGGAAGGGTTATGAATAAAAGTGACATGGATGAAAAAGTTTCCCTATTATGCTATCCTTATTTTAAATTCCGGTTAGCCTGAATTAAATTTCAGAGTCGTATGAAACTATATGCAGACGATTTTTTTATTAGTAATTCCCTTCCGAATATGCAGAAACCCTTAAACGTGTATGGAGAAATAAACATGCCCAAGAAAACAAGAAGAACCGTTCGTTTCCAGCAATTCTCGGTGAAAACATTAGGAGATTGCTTCAGGATAAGGCCCTTCGCAATGACACACTACGAAAACTTTATTCGTCATTGCGAGCGGAGCGAAGCAATCTCAAGGGTTTTCAAATTCACTGAGAATTGCTGATTCGTTTTATAAGACCTTTCTCTTAAATAAGGGTCAGATGGGGGGCCGGCTAAGTTAAAGTAAAGAATGAAATAAAGAGGTAGCCAATCATGAAACAGACCAAACCAAAAGTGAAATCAAAAGAAAAAACCGATATCCTTGCTGTCCCTCGCAGAAAGACGCAAAAAAAATTTAAGGAACAGAAGAAAACATGGGAAGAGTTAAAACGTTTTGCTTCTTTTCCGCAGTTAAACCCTAATCCTGTTTTAGAAGTTGATTCGTCTGGGAAAATCATATTTTCCAATGATGCAGCCATGCAGACGTTACAAGAATTGAAATTGAATGATATGAATCTTTTTTTACCTGCTGATATAAGAAATATCTTAAGCGATTTAGAACAGAAAAAAGAATCACAATTCTATCGTGAGGTTACGATAGGCGAAAAGATCTTCGGAGAAGCTTTATATCTTGCTCCGCAATTTAATTCTATGCGTATTTATGCAAGTGACATCACCGTGCACAAGCGGGCGGAGGAAGCACTGTGCGAGAGCGAGAGGCGGCTGGCTCGCTCGCAGGAGATTGCCCATCTCGGCAGTTGGGAGCTTAATCTTGTAAATAATCATCTGTTCTGGTCGGATGAGGTATACCGGATATTCGGATTACAGCCGCAGGAGTTCAGCGCAACCTACGATGCATTTCTCGAAGCCGTGCATCCTGACGACCGTGCAACAGTTGATGAAGCATATTCCAGGTCGCTACGTGATGGACGGGACTACTACGAGATTGAGCACCGGGTTGTCAGGAAATCGAGCGGAGAGGTGCGCATAGTTTATGAGAAATGCGAGCACATCCGCGATGAGTCAGGCCGGATTATCCGGTCCACAGGGATGGTCCAGGACATCACCAAGCGCAAAAGGCTTGAGGAGGAATTGAATAAATATGCAGAGCATTTAGAGACCTTAGTCAAGGAACGTACTGAGGAACTAAGCAAGGCTTATAGGGAATTCGAGGCGTTCTTCAATTATTCTATCAATCCCCTTGTGTTCTTAGACAGGGATTTCAACTTTATCAGGGTCAATGAGGCTTATGCCATTGCCTGTCAGCGTGTTATATCGGATTTTCCCGGGCGCAATCACTTTGAGCTATTTCCCGATGAAGAAAATAAAGCAATTTTCAGAAGGGTAGTAGAGACAAAAATTCCCTATCAGGCTATTGCAAAACCATTCTATTTCCCTGAACATCCGGAATTGGTAACGTACTGGGACTGGACCCTGACACCTATACTGGACAAACATGGCGAAGTCGATTTTCTTGTCTTTTCATTGAATGATGTCACCAAGAAAAAGCTTACAGAGGAGGAACTGATAAACGAACGGCAGCGGTTCTATGACGTCCTGGAAATGCTTCCAGCTTACCTGGTGCTTTTGACGCCGGATTATCATGTGGCCTTTGCCAACCGTTTCTTCCGTAAGCGCTTCGGAGAGGACCATGGCCGGTGCTGCTTCGAGTATCTCTTCGATCGCACCGAGCCCTGTGAGATTTGCGAGACCTATAAAGTGCTGAAAACCGGTTTACCCCAAAGATGGGAGTGGACTGGCCCGGACGACCGCAATTACGACATATATGACTTTCCCTTCACAGACATAGACGGCTCTCCCCTAATTATGGAGATGGGCATAGATATCACAGAGCGCAAGAAAGCGGAGGATGCGCTCCGGATGAACGAGGAAAAATATCGTTCATTGATCGAGCAGGCGGCCGATGGAATAGTAATACTTGACAAATGGCTGAATATCAAAGACGTCAACCCTGCAATCTGCCAGATGTCCGGTTACAGCATGGAGGAAATTAAGGGCTTAAACGTCAAAACCCTCATACCCTCTGAAGACCTCACCGCAAGGCCCCTGCCTCTTGACCTCTTGTTCGCAGGTGAGACGGTCCTTGAAGAAAGACAAGTCTTCCGAAAAGACGGCTCGCTCATCGATGTAGAGGCAAGTGCAAAGATGCTCGAAGACGGCAATATACAGGTAATCGCACGTGATATTACAGAAAGAAAGAACCGTGAATCCCGCGACAGGTTAATTACCAGCCTCCTCGAATTATTTGCTAGGAAGGAGTCAAGAAAGGGATATCTCGATGCGGTTGTACAGTTAATCCATGAATGGAGCAATTGCCGATGCGTAGGAATCAGGGTAGTAAATGAGTATGGCTACATCCCCTACGAATCGTATGCCGGGTTCAATCCTGAGTTTATAAAACTCGAGAACATGCTCTCACTGAATAATGATATGTGCGCGTGCGTCCGGACCGTCACCGGACAATTCGAGCAGCAGGATAAATCAGTTCTTACACCTAACGGCTCTTTCTGTATCAACAACTCACTGGAATTTGCAGACAGGCTGACACAGAAAGAACTCGCGATGTTCAGAGGCAACTGCATACGGACCGGCTTCCTTTCCATTGCACTTGTTCCGGTTCGATACCGAAACAAGACAATAGGGCTTATCCATCTGGCTGACAGACGACAGGGAATAATGCCCTTTAAAGTCATAGAGTTCATCGAAACTATAAGCTCCGTGATCGGAGAGGCAATCTTCAAGTTCAATACAGAAGAAGCATTAAGAACTTCACAGGAACAACTGCGTGAACTCTTTGCGCATCTCCATTCTGTGCGGGAACAGGAGAGAACCCAGATTGCACGCGAGATTCACGATGAATTCGGGGCGATTTTAACAGGCCTGAAAGTTGACCTCTCGTTTCTTGAAAAGAAAATGCCTGAAAAAAGGGAACTAATGAAGAGACTGAGAGCAGATTTAGATCTCATAGATTCAGAGATTAAAATCATTCAGAAAATCTCATCGGAACTGAGACCTTCGGCACTCGACCATCTCGGATTGACTGCGGCAATTGAATGGCAGGTTAAAAAATTCGCAAAAAGGACTGGCATATCCTGGGATATCTCGATAGATATAAAAGATATTGATCTTGACAAAGATTTAGCAACCGCCGTCTTCCGCATCTTTCAGGAGTCCCTGGTAAACATCATGAGGCATGCAGGAGCAACGGCAATTACGGTAAACTTGCAGGAGCGGGATGGCATACTGATCCTTGAAGTTTTTGATAACGGCAAGGGTATTCCTGAGGAGAAGCTCTCAGACCATCATTCTTTTGGCCTGATGGGAATAAAGGAGCGCGTCCAATATCTCGGAGGCGAATTGGAAATAAAAGGTATACCTAATAAAGGTACTGCTGTAACTGTAAAAATACCGGTAAAAAGCAAAGAGGTAGAACGATGAAGATACTCATTGCCGATGACCACGCTGTTGTGCGCAAAGGGGTAAGGTATATTCTCTCGGAACTTCAGGACACCGTGATCCCTGATGAAGCAGAAGACAGTTACGAAGCGCTGGAAAAGGTCCGTAAAAACGACTACGATCTTGTCCTCCTCGACATCGCCATGCCCGGGAAAGACGGCCTTGAGACATTGAAAGAGATCAAGATCGAAAAGCC
>Ga0154888_1013_pt1 | contig 12215 bp, 13 predicted proteins | sample Rifle2008BG19ft_FD_105860 | JGI IMG/M metagenome (GOLD analysis project Ga0154888, IMG submission 105860) | Thermodesulfovibrio sp. RBG_19FT_COMBO_42_12
TCACAAAGAACGACGCTCGAAAAAAATTGAGCAGATTCTACGAGACTATTAAGAATTAAGTTTACAAAGCACTAGCGTCCTTACTTTTACCCTTTGCTCTTGGCTATTAGCTCTATGCTATAAAAGTATCCTCTGTGGGTTTGTATAAACATTCAGATAGTCTTCTCTTACAAAACCTATAAGTGTAATGCCCGACATTTCGGCTATCTCGATCGCAAGATCTGTAGGCGCAGCCCTGCTTGCAATTATCGGGATACCCCATCTTGAACATTTTGATGTAATTTCTGAAGACAGGCGACAGCTTACTAACATCAATTTTCCTATAGAAGGTATATCCTTGATGACGGAATACCCTATGACCTTATCAACAGCATTGTGCCTGCCTATATCTTCTGCAAAAGAAAGAATTCTTTTTCCGTCCGAGAGCGCTGCACTGTGAAAACAACCTGTAAGTTGAAAAAATTTTGATTTCGTCTGGAATTCTTCAAACTGCTTTTTAATAGCTGCAATCGTAATAGAGAATTTATCTTTATTTTTTCCGAAGTTCCTTTTTTTGTTGAATTTTATTCCGCCAGTGCATCGCGAGGTGACTACTTCTTTTGTTAAGATACCTTCTGCAAAAGGAATGTAAACTTTAATCTCTTCTCCACATACTATTTTCATATTTTCCAAGGAGATTTTGTCTGTTAAGATTCCTTCTGTAAGAAAAAACCCGGTTACCAACTCTTTTATCATCGAGGGTGTGCAATATAGACTTATAACCTCCTTCCTGTTAACAGAGATCTTGAGTTTTTTCTCTACAGCAATGTAGTCTTCTATTTCCCTGGAGGATGTACCTTGTATCTTTGTTATTTTTTTCTTTATGTATGGATTCATTTACTTCTAAATTTTAACAGAAATTTCTCTTTTCTGTCGAAGCCAAAAGTCAAAACCCTTGGTGTCATGGTGTCATATTCTTGATGATAAATGGAAGATCTAAATGGTTTGTTAAGACAGATGCTTGACTTTAGGGGCATATGATTTTTATTATTCTTTAATCGGGGCGTAGCGCAGTCTGGTAGCGCACACGGTTCGGGACCGTGTAGTCGAAGGTTCAAATCCTTTCGCCCCGACCATAAAAAATTTGAGAGCTGAAGGAGTAATTATACAATGAAGAAAAAAGTTCTTATAGTTGATGACAGCATAACCAGTGCAAAACAACTTCAGAAGGTTGTCGATGAGTCAGGGGCATTCGAAGTTGTCGGTCATGCAAAAAATGGGATCGAAGGGATAAAACTGTATACAACCCTGAAGCCGGACATCGTCTGCATGGATCTTAATATGCCGGAGATGGACGGACTGCAGGCTATCAGGATACTGATAAACACAGATAAAAATGTGAAAATCCTGGTCATATCTTCTGTCGGAGGCGTGGGAGAAAAGGTTATGGAGGCGATCAAGCATGGTGCTAAAAACGTTCTGACAAAACCTTTTGAATCGGAAAAGATTATCGAAATGCTGAATAAGATATAAGACAATATAGATAATCAAAGGAGGTAAAGTGAGCGTAAAATTTTTTGGACAGTTCCTATTGGAAAGGAATATTATCAAGCCTGAAGAACTCCTCGAAGCAGTAAAATACCAGGAGTCACACAACCTAAGGTTTGGTGAATATGCGCAATTAAAAGGGTACATAGCAAAACAAGATGTAAAAACTGTACTCAACGAACAGAAACGCACAGACATGCAATTCGGAGAGCTTGCCGTAAAGTTGAACATCATGACGGCCGAACAGGTCCAGAATATACTAACCATGCAGAAAAACGACCATATCCTTATCGGACAGGCACTGGTACAAAAAGGCTTTATTACTACTGAAATCCTCGAGCGAGAGATGGCATTGTTCAATGATGACCAGCGTCAGTATATTACCGGCGAGGTTGTGATCACCGCGGAGGTAGATAATCCCGAGGTGATTAAGGATTTCGTAGGCATAACCCACAAGATGATCGGACGCGTGGCAAATATAGCTGTAAAGCCTGACAGCGGAGTCCTGGGCTTATCCGAACCGCGTCAGAATGATGTTACAGTAAGTATTAATTTATATGGGGATCTAACATATGATTATATTATCTCTACAACTCTTTCGATATCTGTGAAACTTGCCTCAGGCATTATAGGTGAAGATGCATCAAAAGAGCCGAGAGAGGTAATAATCGACGGCGTCAAGGAATTCTGCAATATTGCTTGTGGGAATATCATCGCCAAAATGGCCAAGATGGGGAAAACAGTTAATATAAATCCCCCTGAGGAAATAGACTTCTTAACTTATATCTCCAAGGCAAGGAGCAAAAAGGCTATTTATTTCACTCTCGCTTCTCCTGAAGGAGACATTGACTTAATGCTAATTTAGTTCCCGGTGAGTTGTGCGCTTCCTTTTGACCTGACCAAAATCAAGAGGGGAAAAGAGTTTGTTTTTTTATCTCCGCGTATGAGAAAATGGGTCCATCGGTGCAGATATATTTCCCCCCGGTATAACAATGGCCGCACTTGCCAACGCCGCATTTCATATGCGCCTCGAGTGATGTAAAAATATTATTTTCATTTATCCCCATCAGAGCAAGGCCGTTCATGGTTACCTTAATCATTATTGGTGGTCCGCAGATGAAGGCACGGGCATTTTTGAATGAAATCTTTGGTCTGTCCAGATATTCTTTAACAAGGCCGACGTTTCCATCCCATCCCCTGTCTTTTTTATCAACGGTGAGTATAATATGCATGCCTTTTTTCTGCCATGAATCAATATCGTCTTTGAATAAGATTTCGGATGGATTCCGTGAGCCGTATATAAGGGCAACTTTTCTAAAATGCTTTCTCCTGTTTATCACCATGGTTATTAATGGTCGTAAAGGCGCGATACCGAGCCCCCCGGCAACAAATAGGACATCTTTGTTTTTCGCATTTTCTATGGGAAATGTATTTCCAAAAGGCCCTCGTAATCCAATCTCAAAGGGCGGTTTTAACTGATGCATCGCAGAGGTAATATAACCGACGCGCCTGATACAGAGTTCGATATATTCATGGAAACTATATGTTGATGTTATCGATATTGGCACCTCACCCTTACCCCATAAAGAAAGCATAAGAAACTGCCCATGCTGATAATGGAACGGCCTGTCATGTTTGATCTTGAATAATTTAATATCAGATGTCATGTCTACGACCTCAACAATCTCAGCCTTTGTGGGAAGATATATCTCTTTTTTCACTTACGTCTTCTATCTCCTATATCAATCTTATTTGCAATTGTTGCCATATCTATATGGCCAGGGCAGGTAATTGTACACCTCCCACAGCCGACACAGCCAAATTTCCCAAAATGATCGGGATAGTATACGAGTTTATGGAAATACCAATGCTTGATTCTCGAACCTTTTCTTTCAGCAGGCCATACATTCCCTGCCATCCTTGTAAAACCTTTGAACATGCAGGCATCCCATATCCTGAAGCGAACCCCTTTTCCCTCCGATTCGATTCTATCCAGGACATTAAAACATGTGCATAAAGGGCACTCATACACACACCCGCCACATTCAAAACATCTTCTGGCAATCCAATCCCAGAAGAGGTCGCTGATTCTCCCGGTCAAGATTTTCTGCCGTGCATTCTCAAGGTTGATCCTTTTTTCAAACTTTGCTTGAGAGCTTAACAGGATTTCATACTGATCTTCATAATCTGATTTCTTCGGCTTCGAAAAGAGATAGTGATGGTTTTCAATCAGGCTCGTCCCCTGTTTTGAAGCTGTTTCAACCATATATCGATCACCAAGGTCTGTAAGCTGGATATCAAAGTTGGATTTCAGAAATGGCCCTGTGCCAAGACCACGGCAGAAACAGGTTGGATCCGGATTGTTGCAGACTATAGAGATAAATAAAGTATTTTTCCTTCTTGATCTATAGTAGTCATCAATAAAATTCTCACCGAAGAATTTATCGAGCAGTGTAATTGCTGATAAGTCACAAGACCTTACACCAAAGATTAATCTCTTTGTATCATCTTTAAGAATGTCTGCTGTATCCCCGGAGAATCCGAACATGTCTTCTTTCTGAGGAAACAGGAATTCTTTTATGGATGGCATTGATGAAGGGCAATTAAGCTCAATCTCATGGATATTTTCGATTGTTTTGAAAACAACATCCGTGTCGGTACGACTCGATTCCGAGTTCCCTAACCTCAGTGGCGCTATAAGTGACATTTTTTTTCTTACTTGCCTTAGCCAATAGGAAAGATAATTTTTATCCAGGACTAAGCTTTTATTCATTGTACCGGCTCAATGTTTACAGCACAGACTTTGTATTCCGGTATCTTCGCGGAAGGGTCAAGGACAGGATTTATGATAAGGTTTACAGCAGCCTCTTTATAATGGAATGGTATGAAAACAACCCCCTCGGGGGTACTGTCTGTAATGTAAACCCTGACCATTATTGACCCTCGTCTCGAGGAGATGTTGACCATGTCCATATGCCGTATCTTTAAGGAATCCGCGTCTTTAGGGTTTATCTCTATGAGGCATTCAGGACTTTCCCTGTTGAGTGTGGATGTGCGTCTGGACATTGTGCCTGTGTGATAATGGAAACCCATTCTCCCCGTTGTAAGGATAAAGGGGAATTCTCTGTCAGGTATTTCTGCAGGCGGGTCATAGTCGACACTGATAAAGGTACCGAGTCCCTTTGCAAATTTTTTTCTATGAAGGAAAGGGGTCCCGGGATGTGCTCCATCAGGACATGGCCATTGGAGTCCGTAATCATCATCCAGCCTGTGATGAAGTATGCCCCTATATATAGGAGTAAGTAGCGCTATCTCCTCCATTATCTCATGCGTCGCATTGTAGTGCATATCATAGCCCATCTCTCTCGAAAGGGCGGATATGATCTCCCAGTCAGATCTTGATTCACCGATGGGTTTTATTGCAGCCCTTATTTTCTGGACACGACGCTCGGTATTTGTAAAAGTACCATCTTTTTCTGCAAATGTTGCTGCCGGCAATACTACATGAGCAAACTCAGCGGTGTCAGATAGAAAAATGTCCTGGACAACGAGGAAGTCGAGGTTTTTCAGCGCATTTATCGTATGGTTTACATCAGGGTTTGAGATAACAGGGTTTTCTCCCATTATGTACATCGCTCTTAAATTGCCCTTCGATACAGAATCAAACATCTCTGTGAGTGTAATGCCCGGCGCTGAAGGAAGTTTAACCCTCCATGACTGTTCAAACTTCTTTCTTAATTTCTTGTCGGTAACTTTCTGGTATCCTGAATACATATCAGGGAGTGCTCCCATATCACAGGCACCCTGGACATTGTTTTGTCCCCTTAACGGGTTCAACCCTGCCATAGGGAGTCCGATATGTGCTGTAAGCATTGCGAGATTTGCACATGCACAAACATTATCAACACCTGTCTTGTGCTGTGTGATTCCCATTGCATAAAAAAGCATAGATTTCTTTCTTGTAGCATAGAGTCTTGCAACATTTTTAATATCCTGCGCAGAAACACCTGTTATCTGTTCAGCAGCATCGGGAGGATATTTCATGACAGATTTTTTGAAAGAATTGAAATTCTCTGTGCGACGCTTTACAAAAGATATATCCACAAGACCTTCTTTTATCATCACGTTCATTATGCTATTAAGTAGGACAACATCAGTGCCGGGGCGATGTCTCAGGTGGATATGGGCAAATTCTGCAATTTGTGTCCTCCTTGGGTCTGCTACTATAAGTATGGCGCCTTTATCAACAGCATCGAGCATATGCATGGCAATCATTGGATGCTGTTCTGTGGTATTTGAACCTATGACAAATAATAGTCGTGCATTAACTATTTCCTTGATAGAATTGGTCATAGCCCCTGATCCAAATGCCTCTGCGAGTCCCCCTACCGTTGATGAATGGCAGAGCCTTGCGCAATGGTCTATATTATTTGTACCGATTACTGCCCTTGCAAATTTCATCATAAGATAGTTTTCTTCATTAGTGGATTTGGCAGAGCTGACTATGCCGATAGAATCAGGCCCTGACGACTTTTTTATTTCCGAGAGTCTGGCTGCAGTAAGCCTTAAAGCCTCATCCCATGAGGCCCTTCTGAAGGAACCTTTTTCTTTTATGAGAGGATATTTAAGCCTGTCAGGATGTTGTATAAATTCAAAACAATTCCAGCCTTTAACACAAAGGCTGCCATTATTTACCGGATGGTTTCTGACTGGTGAGACTCCTGCAATATTGCCTTTTTCTGCATGGAGATAAAGCCCACACCCGCAACCGCAGTAAGGACAGATAGTAGAAAACTTATCCACCCTTACCCGCCGATTTTTGACATCGGCCTCAAATAATCTTCCTTTTCACTAATCAGTTTTCTTAGTTCCGGATTCTGTATTCTGATATTATGGCCTTCAGGCTTTACTTCGATGGAGAGTTTAATGAGTCGCTCTATTTCATCATCAGATGCACCGCCCCGAAGAGAAGGTTTTAAATCTATCTCTGTTTCTGAGAAAAGGCATGGCCTTAATTTCCCGTCAGCGGTTAATCGAAGGCGGTTGCATTCTTCACAGAAATGATGGCTTATTGGGCTGATAAAACCTATTATTCCAGGCGCATTATCAAATCTGAAATATCTTGCAGGTCCTGATTTTCTTATCTTAACAGGTGTGAGAGAACCTATAGCTTCGACGATAGATTTTATTTCGTCTGCGGAGATATATTTTTCAAGCCACTCTGCCCCTTTTACACCAAAGGGCATGAACTCTATAAATCTGACCTGGTACGGAGCATTCAAGGTTATCTTTGCAAACTCTTCTATTTCATCGTCATTGAACCCTCGTATTGGAACTACATTTATCTTTATCGGTCTTAAACCTGCCATTTCAGCAGATGCGATACCCTTCAGGACAACATCAATATCTCCGCCTCTTGTTATCTCCCTGTATTTATAGGGTCTGAATGAATCAAGGCTTATATTGACCCTGTCAAGGCCTGCGTTTGCCAGTTCTTCTGCATATCTCTCAAGCAGGACACCATTTGTTGTAAGGCTCAGATCCTCTATGCCATCAATGTTTTTTATCGATGCAACAAGATAAGTAATATTCTTCCTTGCGAGTGGCTCCCCGCCTGTTATTCGCACTTTTTTTACACCAATGCCCGATGCAATTCTCAGGATTCTTATTATCTCTTCATAACTGAGAATTTCTTTATGTTCTATCAGCCTTACACCCTCCGGAGGCATGCAATAAATACAGCGCAGATTGCACCTGTCAGTGACGGAGATGCGCAAGTAGTCTATAGTGCGCTGAAAATTATCCTTTATCTTTCTCATTTTTTCTTTTTCCCTGTATTCTTATCAATCTCCTCTATCCTTTTCTTTGCGAGCTCCGCCTCTTTTGAATCAGGGTAACGTTCTCTCAGTTGCTCGAGGATTATCTTTCCGGTTTTTTTGTCTCCAATCTCAATAAATGAAAGTCCCTGTTTTAAAAGGCTGGCGGGTGCCTTTTCACTTTTTGGATATTTCTTCAGCAATGTTTCATAAGCGAGGATTGCACCCTCGAAGTCTTTTTCTCCATAATATGTCTCTGCAATCCAGAAGTATGCATTGTCAGTGAGTTTGTCTTTGGGGAACTCTTTTATGAATGCCTCGAACTTTTCTCTTGCATCCTTATATTTCTTTTTCTTAAAGGCATCGTATGCTACCTCATATATTGCTGCCTTATTTTTCGGTGGTTTCATAGACTGAGAGACCTGCCCTTGTGATTCCTCTTTGGGTTCTTCGATACTTTTTTCAGCCTCTTTCGTTTGCTCTTTAGAAGGTTCTTTTTGCTGCCTTATCTGGCCTTCTAAGGCATTCAGCTTTTCCTTGATATATTTTATCTGCCCTTCAATGCCTGATATTTGTGCTTTTATGAGGTCCGTCTCTGCTGCTGAATCTTTCAGTGTCTTTTCCTCAAAGTATTTGTTCTCATCAAACCTGCCACTCAGAACCTGGATGTCTCTGGACGCATTCGATAGCTGGGATTGAATTTCTGCCTGGTTCTGTCTCATAACATTAAATGACTCCTCACTGACGACCCCTGAGGTTTTTTCTTTTAATCTGTCCAGTTCAGTCCTTGCTGTTGTGAGATCCCTCCGCAGTTGAATTACATCCTGTTTGAGCAGGTCAAGATTCTCAGTAGAGGCGCAGGCAGATAATAAGCAGCAAACAATAAACAGTAAACAGTAGATTTGAGTTTTGAAAATTGAAAATTGAATATTGAATATTTGGGGCACTATTTACCTGCCTCCTTCAGGGTGACAAAATGTGCTCTCCTGTTTTTTGCCCAACATTCTTCTGTGCTATCTGTGCAAAGAGGCTTCTCTTCACCATAGCTTAACATCTCAACCCTGTTCGACGGTACACCGAGTGCTATGAGATAGTCCCTCGTTGCCTTTGCCCTTCTGTCTCCAAGCGCGAGGTTGTATTCGTCCGTTCCTCTTTCATCACAATGCCCTTCAATTAGAATATTTGCAGAGGTATTCTTAAGTAACCAGGAGGCAATCGCCTGTAAAATCGGCTTTGCATCCGGTCTGACATCATACTGGTCAAAATCAAAGTGGATGTCCTCGAAAGGACTTCTTTCCTCAATATATTTTGGCATCTCCTCTTGTGTTTCTATTTTTGCGAGCCGTTGTCCTGTTATCTTTTCTTCCGGTGTTATTCCTGGTTTTACCCCAGCAGCCTCCTTTTCCTTAATTTCCTGTGGAGTAACTATCGGTTGCTGCGGTTCTGGTTGCACCACCTTTTTTGGTGAACAACCGGCAAGCATAAATCCTGATAGTAACAATACCAATATAAGAGTCTTTTTCATAATGCCCTCCTCCTTCCTGTTATTTTATGGTTTTAAGTAAATTTTTGTGTTTTCCATAAATATAAAAACTAACTGTTTTTTAATTCGGTGACCATCTCGGGCCAGAGGCCCTCAGATTCTTAGGGGTAATCCTCTTCTGAGATTCTCCGTTTGCCCTCATGATATATATACCCTTAACACCATCTCTGTCCGAGGAAAAGGTGATATACCTTCCGTCGGGAGAAAATGAAGGAACCTCATTGTCCCCCCGCGTTGTAAGCTGTGTCAACCCTGTCCCATCAGGGTTGACAGTGAATATCTGGTTTGTTCCCTGTCTCCCTGCGAAAACAATCCTGTCACCTTTTGGAGACCAGGATGGAGAAGTATTATAAGAGCCTTTAAAAGTTATTCTCCTCACATTTGAGCCGTCTGTATACATTGTGTAAATCTGAGGACTCCCACCTTTGTCAGAGACGAACGCAATATATTTGCCATCAGGAGACACAGCAGGTGACACCTCAATCCCATAAAATGAAGTTAATTTTGTTATATTGTTTTTCTTTAGATTTTTTACATAGAGATCAGGTGTCCCGTCCTTTGAAGAAGAGAAGATAAAATCATTCCCTTCAGGGAAAAAATCTCCCGCTATATTTGTACCTTTTGAGGAAAACACCTTTTTTTCGCTCATGTTTATAAAGTCTAACAAATATATCCCCCATTGTCTATTCCTTTCAGCCGAGTATATAAGTTTCGTGCCATCTTTTGACCAGTGAGGAGAGAGAATGATATTCCCTTTCAATCCTGTACTGGTGATCCTGTTTCCATCCCAGTCAATAATATAAATACCCTTTCTACCTTTCTCTTCTGCGACAAATGATATCCTTGAACTGAAAATACCTGTTTCGCCGGTAAGCGTATAATAGATATCGTTTGCAATGGCATGGGAAAGTGGCCTTATGAATTCCTTCTCTGCCTTGTATTCTTTTCTTAATATCTCTTTTCCTTCGAAGACATCATAAAGAGATACTTTGACAGTGAAGAAGTCTTTAGCCTTTTGAACAGAGCCTTTTACAACAGCCTCGACCCCTATAGGAGTCCAGTTCTTCGGGTTGAACGGCTGGGATGGATTTTCTATGTAGGCAGCTCTTTCTATGTACGAAAAAAGCCCTGTAAATATTAGGTCGTCCCTTATAATGTCTGATATCTCTCTGCCTGAGGTGCCGGAAAACTCCTGTATCGCAATCGGAAGTTTCTTAAATGCAGGCGAGTTGATATCAATATAGACCTTTGCCTCAACAGCAGTGAACAGTGAACAGTGAACAGTGAGCAGTAATAAAATAAATAGTAAAACTTTAAACTTTAGACTTTCAACTTTTAACTCTGTTTTCATGGATAGAACCTTATCCCTATCTCCATCTCATAAGGAGGCGGTGATAGAGGGCTTGCCTTTGCGAGCGCCTTAATCGCTGATCTGTCAAAAATAGGATTTCCCGAGCTCTTCTCTATTCTTTGTGCAGTAATTGTTCCGTCTTTCAATATCCTTATAGAGATGGTTGCCTCGATGTCCTTTTGTCCTGTATAAGGGAAGACCCACTGCTGCCATATCTCTCTTGTTATCTTTGAATAATAGTCATCAAACAAATCGCCTTTTGTTGATGCTTGAGAATTTACGGTTGTTTTAGATGTACCTTTGCGGTTCAATTCGCCGGCTTTCAGAGAAATAAACTTTGAACGGAACTTGGCAAGCTTTTGTAATTTCTCTTTTGCTGCAAGGGCAGATATTCTTTTCTCTACTATTTCTTTTTCTTTTTTAGTTATTTCTTTTATATCTTTCTTGGGAATATCCGATATATCTTTCTTAAGAATATCCGACAGAGCTGCAGATTCTTTCATGGTATCAACATCTGCTTTCCTTCCTTCATTGACATCTCTAAAAACATCAGGACTGACAAGTCTGACAGTATAGGAAGGTAGGCTGATGATATGATTGGGTTGTTTCAAAATGAAAAAGGCTATTAAAAATACTGTCAGGTGAAGGACGAATGATAGAGCGGTTGTTTTCTGAAGGCTTGGTTCCCTCATTTTAAGCTTATCTTTGGCTCGGTAATCATGCCGAGCTTTTCTATGCCTGCCTCCTTTATCTCGCCCATGATTTCAACAACGAAGCCGTATGGTACGTCCCTGTCAGCCTTCAGAAACACGTTGGGATTCAACTTGCTTATCGCCTCAAGTTTATGTCTCATCTCTGTAATCGAAACGGGATTTTCGTTCATGTAGATAGTACCCCCTTTTTTGACAACAAGTGTTATTCTCTCCTCAGGGGGGAGGTCTTTGCCCTTTGCCTTTGGCAGATTCACATCTATTCCCTGCTGGAGCAACGGGGCTGTTACCATGAATATAACGAGCAAGACAAGCATCACATCAACAAAGGGCGTTACATTTATTTCCGAGAGGACTGACCTCTCTCTGTTCGATTTCACATATTCTCCTGTGTGAAGAAATCAAGAAGTTCTTCTGAAAAATCCTCCATCTCAACAATCATCCTTCTTGCCATGCTCAGATAGTAATTGTATGCGATTACTGCAGGTATTGCAGCAGCAAGACCTGCAGCAGTTGCGATCAGGGACTCTGCTATGCCGGGTGCTACAACAGCAAGTGATGCAGCGCCGGACGCTCCGATACCCCTGAAGGAATTCATTATTCCCCAGACGGTTCCAAACAATCCTATAAATGGAGTTGTTGAACCAGTTGTAGCAAGAAAATTAAGATACTTCTCCAGTTTTGCTGATTCGAGTGCCTCATATCTTCTTAAAAGTCTTTTAGTCTCGCTCTTTCCCTTATGCATTTCATCTGTATAAACGGCTCTGAATACGTTTGCAATAGGGCTGATGGTTAAATTCCTCGTTGCCTGGTAAAGCCCCTTGGGGTCTCTGCCTGACCTGTATACGCGTAAAAACTGGTCGGTCTCTTTATTTGCCCTCAGAAAATATCTCTGTTTAAAGAATATTATTGCCCACGACACTATTGAAAAAAATAGAAGGATAATTAAAACACCCTTAACAACATATCCTGCCTGCAGGATTAAATGGAGAGCCGAATCTTTCATGTTTACCTCATATTATTTTATAATATTTAACCAAACTTTATTAAAAAGAATTCATACCAAAAAGTCAAATGAAGCAAAAGAGCCACAGGGGGCTTAATTGATGATAAAAATGAATAAGCCCTCAGCGCCTCCATAAAAAGGTTGGTACGACTCGATTCCGAGGGGGTGAGGGGAGATTTGTTTGGATATTTTAAGATGAAGTTTCTGTTATAATAATTTATTAATATTTGCTTTTTGCTGTTTTTTTATTTCTGTTTTTACT
>Ga0154888_1166_pt1 | contig 12056 bp, 9 predicted proteins | sample Rifle2008BG19ft_FD_105860 | JGI IMG/M metagenome (GOLD analysis project Ga0154888, IMG submission 105860) | Thermodesulfovibrio sp. RBG_19FT_COMBO_42_12
CCCCCGCCCTTTGGATAAAATCCATAAGACTCTATAGTAAGCTGTATCTTTATCCCCATCCGTTTTATGAAGGGAGTGAAGACCTCAACAAGGTAATGAAATGACGGACTGAAAGGGGCATGTGTCCCTCCCTTTAGGGTTATAGTGGTCTTTTGTCTCAAAAAAACAAGAGATGGAATAAGTGTTTGAAGAACCAGCGAGGTGGAGCCGGCGGTGCCGATGTCAAAAAAAAAGTCTCCGCCTTTTACTTCCTTGGGTGAAAATAAAAGCTCTGTAGAACCTGTCTGACCACCAGTTACTTCTGCGCCGGAAAGGAGTTGTGCTGCCCTGACAGATGTAAGATGCTGTGGCATCAGGCCATGCTTCTTCCGGCTTTTTCTGATGTTGAATATCCTGAAGGGTTTTTTCAAGAGGCACGAGAGACTTAAGGCTGTCCGCAGTATCTGTCCTCCACCCTCTCCATAACTCCCGTCTATCTCTATCATAGTTTGTTTTGGATGTGATGCTAAAATTTATTCAATGAAAAAATTAGACAATCTAAGGTTAACACAATTTTTGAATAGATTCTATATTTCATGCCTGGATCAAAAAATAGTCTTTACTTCTTTCTCAAATTTCTAACAACAGAAAAATAATAGAATCTAACTTAAAAAGTTGCTAAAATGATATTAGGTTAAAATAGCATTATGAAACATCTCAGATGGCAGCTTATTTTTGGAGTTTCTTTAATAGTCCTATCTGCGATTTTTTATATCTCACAGATTCTTATTTTTAAGAGACCGCAAGATACGGCTTTTTACATCTTTCAGGACCTTGCATTTGTTCCTATTTCGGTCTTAATCGTTACATTGATCTTAGACCAGTTATTGAGAATGCGAGAGAAACGTGCTATGCTCAAAAAAATGAATATGGTTATAGGAGCCTTTTTTAGCGAGGTTGGAACAGATCTCTTGAAATCTTTTCCTGATTTTGATCAGCATTATGACCAAATCAGAGAAAATCTTGTTATAACCGGTGATTGGTCTGAGCAGGAATTTTCAAATGTTAAAAAAAGCCTTAAGAATTATGATTATAAGATTGAGAGTCAAAAAGGCGATTTAGAGGATCTAAAAAGTTTTCTCACAGGGAAAAGGGATTTTTTACTTGGCCTTCTTGAAAATCCCAATTTACTGGAACATGAATCCTTTACAGATCTCCTCTGGGCTGTGACTCATCTGACCGAGGAATTGGCTTGCAGGAAAGATCTAAGACGGTTACCTAAAACAGACTATGCTCACCTATCTGGTGATATAAAAAGGGCATATGTCTTGATAGTCGCTGAATGGGTATCTTACATGAAGCATTTAAAGGATAATTATCCTTATCTCTTTTCCCTTGCTGTGAGAATAAATCCTTTTAACCCTGATGCGTCACCGGAGGTCAGATGAAACTTCAGAGGCGGATTAATGAAAATTGAACTTATAATAGTGTGGTATATACATTATGGCGTGGAAGTGTCCTGATTGCGGTATTGACAATGATGACCCTGCATTAGAGTGTGCATGCGGGTATGCATTTTATAAAATACTCGGCGTTAAAAAAGATGCGTCAGAAGAAGAGGTAAAGCAAGCCTACAAATATTTACAAAATGTATGGGAAGTAGACAAATTCCCACACGACCCATCTTTACAAAAGAAGGCGCAGGAAAGGCTGAAAAAAATAGACGAAGCTTATGACAATTTTAGGCATTTTGTACCTGCCCGTTCGGTTACCGACAAGAGGGGAAGATTAATTAAAATCACATCCTATGCAGGTATCATTATTTTAGTTTTAGTAACCTTGCTTGTGTTCTTGAATATATCTCGAAAAAATAAACCGCAAGAACAATTGATTATCAGCCCTGATGAAGTTAAACCCCAGCCGTTTACTGAAAAACGGGTTGATGTGCAGGAGATACCGAAAGAGCCTGAGCGTCAGACCATTGAGGGGTTGACAAAAGAGGCTTCACGTCAGACAACTCAGTATTTCTCTGAGCATATGAGCTCTGAGGAGGCAGAAGAAAAAGCAATAGAGTTAGTAAAAAATTCGCATGCCATTGACCGCTTTTCAAATGTTGAGACACTAATGAGAAGATGGACTGATGAGATTTCCGGTAAATTTCAGATAGTAGGATGGAAAGCGAAAAAAATGGATGACCAGACATATCTGGTCAGTTACACTGCCTCGGACGATCTTAATATCAAGGGCTTTTATTTTGATATTAAAACAAAAACCGGCACCGTCCGGCACATAGCAGACCATCCTGAACTGCAAAAGAAGTACGGTATTCAATATAATAAGTAAGACTGTTCAATATAGGATGTCTGGCTTTATGGAACTTCACCTTCTTCCCAATTGACCTCCTCCAGACCCTTGATTTCTGAAAGTCTTTTCATAACATCTTCCCAGTCCTTGAATGCCCTGCTAAGTAATCGCAAACGATAAGTCACAATCTGAGGTGAAACGCTTTGTTGAAAGTTAATAAACTGGATAGTTAGATGGGGGTATTCAGATAAGATCTTTTTAACCTGCTCCAGTGGTCCATTCATTCCCCGGAATTTCAAGATAAGGATTGTATATACATCATGAGGGAAAAACATCTTTACACGGCGGACGCCGTAAAGGATAAAAAGACTTAACAGAGTGCTGGAAAGGGCTGGGAATATATAACCTGCGCCGACAGCCAGCCCAATGCCTGTTACCAGCCAGAGACCGGCAGCGGTAGTAAGTCCTCGTATGGAACCTTTTCCTTTAATGATGGCTCCGGCTCCCAGAAAACCCATACTCGCAATAGCATAAGATGCAATCCTGCCAGGGTCCAGACGCACTACTGAGTCAGCATTCAAATAGCGGAATAGTTCTTCCATATGGAGAGAGAGCATCATCATAAGACAGGCCCCTACACTGACTAAGAGATTGGTACGGATACCAGCGGCCTGGCCGTGGGACTCTCGCTCAAAACCGATAGCGCCACCGAGTATTGCCGAAAGGATTAACTTGCCTAACTCTGTTAGATTTACCGGATCCAGCATCTTTTAATCAATTCAATCCTTGATAAAATATAACATATTTCTAAAAATTCAATTTTTAGCATGATTTACTATATCATCTTTCTCTTCTCGCAACCCCTGTCTTGTAGGCAGCATCAGACACAGCCGAGGCGACTGTTATGACAACCTTTCTATCAAATATACTCGGCATTATATAGTCCTCACTTAGTTCTTTCTCATCTACCATCGAGGCTATTGCCTTAGCAGCAGCGAGCTTAACATCTTCATTAACAATTCCGGCCCTTGAATCAAGAAGCCCCCTGAATAAACCTGGAAAACAGAGCATATTATTAATCTGGTTGGGATAATCGGATCTTCCTGTTGCAAGAATCCTGACGTAGGGATATGCATCCTCAGGTGCTATTTCCGGTTCGGGGTTAGCAAGGACAAAAACAACGGGATCAGTGGCCATTTTTTTAATATCATCAACTGTTATAAGGTTCGGCGCAGAGACCCCGATAAAAACATCTGCACCTTCCATCGCATCCGGGAGGCTTCCTTCAATCACCCTCGGGTTTGTATTTTCAGAAAGCCACATCTTGACAGGATTCATATGCCCTTTTCTGTACCTGTAAATCGTACCCTCCCTGTCACAAACAATTATATCTGTTATACCCACTTCTTTAAGAATCTTGCAACATGCTGTTCCTGCGGCACCGGCACCTGAGATAACTATCTTCAGCATTTCAAGTTGCTTTTCCACTACTTTAACTGCGTTAAAAAGGGCAGCTAATATTACAACTGCTGTGCCGTGCTGGTCATCATGAAAGACAGGGATGTCGAGTTCCTGTTTGAGTCTCTCCTCTATCTCAAAACATCTCGGGGCGGAAATGTCCTCGAGATTTATACCCCCAAAGGCCGGTGAAATATATTTTATTGTTTTGATTATTTCTTCAGTGTCCCTCGTAGAAAGGCATATCGGAAATGCATCAATATTTGCGAACTCCTTAAAGAGCATAGCCTTCCCTTCCATAACAGGCATTGCAGCCTCGGGTCCGATGTCTCCAAGTCCCAGGACGGCACTCCCATCTGTTACTATCGCTACAGAATTCCTCTTGATCGTGAACCTGTAAGCCTTCTCTTTGTCACGGTGTATTGCCATACATACACGTGCAACTCCCGGGGTATAAACTCTTGAGAGATCGGTGCGGTTTTTTACAGGCACTTTATTATGTATCTCTATCTTCCCACCGTGATGTAACAAAAAAGTCCTGTCTGATACATGGATAACCCTGACCCCCTTGATCTTCTTAACAGCATCAATAATATTTTTTTCGTGAACTTCGTCACGTGCGTTAACAGTTATATCCCTTACAATCACGCCCTTCCCAACCCTGACAATATCCACAGCTCCAATATCTCCGCCCACTTCACCAATAGCGGTACCAATCTTTCCAAATATACCAACCAGATTTACTATCTCCAGTCTGAGTGTTATGCTGTAGCTCGGGCTCGGTGTTGTCCTCATATGATAATTATACAGTTAAAAGCTAAGAGTGAAAAGTTATAATATTTTCTTGTTGCTAAAAGGCGGATATGCAATGCTTTTTTTCCCGCCCAATTGCTTATAGTCAATATAAACGGCGTTCTGTTATAATGTAAGAAACCTTATGGAGGGTCAAAAGATTAAAATATTGAGGATGATTTCTATCCTGCTGATTCTTTTCCTTTTTTTATCATCTGTTGTTTATTCCCAAAGCGATCAATTAGAAAGGCTTATTCAAAATTTAGATAGTGAGTATCGGGATCTCAGAATGAGTGCAGTGTGGACACTCGGGAAGGTGAAGGATCCACGCGCATTTGAGGCCTTAATTAATGCCTTGAAGCATAAAGATTTACTTGTACGTGCAAAGGCAGCAGAGGCTTTAGGAGAGATTAAAAATCCGAAGGCTGTAGAACCCCTAATAGCTATATTAACAGATGAAGAGGAGACGGTACGCGAGTTTGCTGCAAAGGCATTAGCAAATATAACCGGAAAAGATTTAGGTCAGGACCCGGATAAATGGCAGAAGTGGTGGGAGCAAAACAAAGAAAATACTCGCAAAGGCAAATAGCGTATTGTCATTGATACGAAAATAAGTCTTGTCCGTCATTCCCGCAGTCTGTTGAGCGGGAATCCATGGTTCGACAAGCTCATCATGACAATTGTCACCCTGAGCATGTCGAAGGGTGGATTCCGGCTTAAGCCTGTCCCTGCAGGTAGTAAGCAGGGAACATGCCGGAATGACAGCTTTGAAGGTATTTTCGGATCAATGATGTGAGGAAACCCTGTAGCAAGTTACAGTGAATTTTCAAGTTAAAAGGATATTTTAAATAGATATACCGTTTATTAGATGGTATTCTGCTATTGTCCGGCGAAGGTCGCGGCGTCGCTTTTACCCAGGGCCGGTGGAATCAGATCTCTTAGCACAACTACATACAGTTTGCACGGAATTCAGACCGTTTCCACAGGCCCGGGCGGTGTTGCTAAATCAATCAGCCGGTAAGGTCTTTAAGGGCGCTATCGGTCACTATGGCATGGTCAAAGACGCCCCCGCTTTTATTGCCTTTATTGGAAACATGGGTAACCCGTATATTCAGGAACAGGTAGGTTACTTAGGGGAAGGCATTATTCTGGAGGCAACAGATCTGAACCTGGCTACCTGTTGGGTAGGGGCATTATTCCGGCCGGAAATAGCCGCCTCCCTTGTTGGCACAAGTGAAGACGAAAGGATTTTAGCAGTTACACCTATTGGACATGCTGTGGAAGATTGGTCACTGGAAGAAAGAATCATGACGGGATTTGGCCGGAAGCATCAACGCAAACCTCTGAAAGAGTTGGTTACAGGACTTGAGGAAATAAAGTGGCCTCTGTGGACGAAGAAGGCTCTTGAAGCGGCCAGGCTGGCCCCTTCGGCAGTAAACCGCCAGCCATGGCGCTTTTACTTAGAGCCAGATAGTATAACGATTTCGGTGGATAGTCTTAAGGATACCTTTAATATATCCAAACGTCTGGATTGCGGTATTGCTATGCTGCATATTGAAATAGCTTCGCTAAACTGCGGCAAGAAAGGAAAATGGGAATTACTAAAAGCCCCGATGGTAGCCCGGTATTTGATATAATATTCAACTAATGGAAAATACACTGTCTGTAATCCCTCTCGGCGGTGTTGAGGAGATAGGCCTCAACATGACAGTCTTTGAATACAATAATGATATCATTGTTATTGACGCAGGGCTGATGTTCCCGGAGGAAGATATGCTCGGCGTGGATTTTGTCATCCCCGATTTCTCTTATTTGCTCGATAACAGGGAAAAGATAAGGGGTGTAATTCTTACACACGGCCATGAGGACCATACAGGCGCTCTTCCCTTTCTGCTAAAGGAAATAAATGTCTCTGTCTATGGAACTCCTCTGACTCTAGGACTTGTGAAAGAGAAACTCCGCGAACATAACCTCGAACATGTTGAACTTATTTCTGTAAAGCCGAGGGAAGTCATAAACCTTGGTGTCTTCTCAGTAGAATTCATAAGGGTAACTCACAGCATAGTCGATGGAGTTGGTCTCGGTATAACAACCCCTGTAGGACTTGTTGTACATACAGGAGATTTCAAGCTTGACCCGACACCTGTTGATGGCCAGCTTATGGATTTTCACAAATTTTCTGAATACGGAGAAAGGGGCACACTTCTTCTTTTATCCGACAGCACGAACGCTGAGAAAGGCGGATTCACATTCTCTGAAAAAGAGGTAAGACGTGTATTTGAGGATATATTCTCAAATACACAAGGAAGAATTATCATCGCTACGTTTGCATCAAATATCCATAGAATTCAACAGGCAATTGATGTGGCTGTTAAGTATGGTAGAAAGATTATCCTATGTGGGAAGAGCATTGTCTCAAACGCACAGATAGCGCTTGATCTCGGTTATCTCAGAATACCTCTAAATATGTGGCTCAGGCTGGAAGATCTTAATAAACTCGATGACCACGAGGTTGTGATAATAACAACAGGAAGTCAGGGTGAGCCGATGAGCGTGCTTTCGAGGATTGCGACAGATGAACACAAGCAAATCAAGATTAGGGACGGAGATACCGTCATACTCTCAGCGAAGATGATCCCGGGCAATGAACGCTCCATAGGAAAGATAATAAATCATCTCTTCAGGCAGGGAGCGAATGTTATATACGAGAAGGTATCAGAGGTGCATGTCTCCGGACACGCTTCAAAGGAAGAACTCAAGCTTATGCTTAACATGGTGAGGCCAAAATACTTTATGCCTGTACATGGCGAATACAGACATCTTGTTTATCATTCGATGCTCGCTAAGAAACTCGATATACCTAAAGAAAATATATTTATTCTCAAAGATGGCGCTATCCTTGAGATATCCGGTGAAGGGGCGAGGGAAAATGGCAGGGTGAATTCAGGCCGCATATTTATAGACGGCAAAGGCATAGGGGATGTGGAAGAAATGGTCCTTCGTGATCGCTTGAGACTTGCTCACGACGGAATCGTTCTTATACTTTTGGGGATAGAAAAACTTACAGGGCATATCATCTCAGGTCCTGACATAATATCGAGGGGATTTGTGTTCGAGGATGCATCCCAGGAAGTAATTAATAATGTAAAAGAGCTACTTACAAATACAATAAAAGGTCTCGATAAAGAGTTGATATCGGATTCCTCGGTGCTTAAGGCAAGGCTAAGAAGTGTCCTGAAGAAATACCTCAGAGATACAATGGATAGAAGGCCGATGATTTTGCCGATTATATTCGAGGTATAGGACTTAATGTTAGAGGCGATAATACTCGGTATCGTGCAGGGTGTGACAGAATTCCTGCCTGTTAGCAGCACCGCACATTTAATATTATTCCCGTGGTTTTTCAACTGGAGCGGTGAAGTAAACACACTTACCTTTGATGTTGCTCTCCATGCAGGCACACTGTTTGCACTTATTCTGTGTTTCTGGAGAGACTGGATAGAGCTTATCACAAAAAAACAGAGACTGTTTGGTTTGATCGTCTTAGCGTCAATCCCTGCCGGAGCTGCAGGGTTTCTCCTTAACGACATCATAGAAAATGACCTTAGAAAGCCACTGATAATAAGTCTGATGTTGATCGCTGTGGGCTTCTTGATGCTCATCGCTGAAAAGGCAAAAAAATATAAAAACATGGAAAAGACAGGTTTAAAAGACGCAATCATTATCGGAATTGCACAGGCAATTGCCATCATACCTGGTGTCTCCCGCTCCGGCATCACAATTTCAGCAGGACTTTTCAGGGGATTTGAGAGAGAAGCATCTGCAAGATTTTCATTCCTGCTTTCAACCCCGATTATTGCAGGCGCGACCATTCTCCACATCAAAGAGGCTTTTACCAGTCAAGTGAACTATGACTTCAAAGTCTTTTCTATCGGAATTATCACCTCCTGTATCACGGGATTCATTGCTATAAAATTTTTGCTAAACTTTCTCAAGAAGCACCCATTAAATCTCTTTGTATATTACAGGTTTATGCTCTCTGCTGTTATAATATTAAATATATGGCTGAAAGGATAAAACGTATAAAAGAAGAGGTTGTTGGTGTTGTTTCTGTGCTGGGTAGCTTTTATCTTTTAATGAGTCTGATCACACACTATGTAAGAGATCCTGTTCTTTTTTTTAGAGCCACAGAACCTCCTGAACAGATACGAAATTTAGGCGGGATAGTAGGGGCATATATTTCAGGATGGTTAATTATTTTATTAGGATTTGCTGCCTTTATCATCCCTCTTTTAATAATTGCCTTTGGCATTAAGCGAATACTCGGGAAAGAGGGACACAAGATATACCTGCTTGGAGGTATCTTATTTATCATATCGTCTTCTTTATTATTCTCGCTGCTGTCACATACCTTTAATATTACCATAGAGAGATATCCTGACGGTGTCGGCGGCCTCACTGGTAGATGTATAGCTTATCTGACTAATCGTTTTTTCTCCCTCTTAGGGGCCTACATCTTTTCGCTTTCTATGTTCCTGTCTTCAATCATCTTGCTGAGTCCTGTATCTATTACCGCAATTGTACTCAGAAAAAACAAGCAGAGAGCAGAAAGCAAAGAACAGACAGAAGAAACAACTTTAGACGACCAGGAGATACTTATCAGGGAATCAGGGATTCGTTCCGAACATGAACCCTTACCTGTATCTCAATCCATGCCCGGGACAGAGGCTGTGAGGCCAAAGAGGATAGGAAGCTGTGAACTCCCGCCTTTAGAGCTACTGAGTCAACCTGATTCTACAGCCGTCAGACCCTCGAAGGATGAACTTTTGACATATTCATCACTCATCGAGAAAAGGCTTGAGGATTTTGGTGTTGAAGGCAGAATTACGCAGGTGCATCCAGGCCCTATTGTCACGATGTATGAATTCGAACCCGCGCCTGGTGTGAAAATAAATAGTGTTGTCTCCCTTTCTGATGACCTTGCGCTTTCACTTAAGGCACAGAGCGTAAGGGTCTCTCCGGTTCCAGGTAAGGCTGCAATAGGTATAGAAGTTCCTAACAGGCAGCGGGAGTTAGTATCATTAAGGGAGATCCTCTTGTCAGAAGGCTTCAAGAAGAGCAATTCGAAGCTTACCCTTGGCCTTGGCAAGGATATATTCGGAACGCCTGTAGTAGCAGATTTATTAAAGATGCCTCATCTTCTTGTTGCGGGTGCGACAGGCTCCGGCAAGAGTGTATCAATAAACTCTATGGTCATGAGCATACTATATAAAGCAACGCCGACAGAGGTGAAGATGTTAATGATAGACCCTAAACTGCTTGAACTCTCGGCATACGAGGAAATACCCCATCTCATCTCCCCTGTTATAACAAACCCGAAAGAAGCAGCAGCGGCATTAAAGAAGATGGTGATAGAAATGGAGCGGAGATACAGGATACTTGCAGAAGGGGCTGCGAGAAATATTGAAAACTATAACATGCGGGTAAAGGACGAGGAGGAGCAACTCGCTTATATTGTCGTTATTATAGACGAACTTGCTGACCTGATGTTTACTGCAGCAAGCGATGTTGAGGACTCTATAGCCAGGCTTGCGCAGATGGGAAGGGCATCGGGCATACATCTTATCCTTGCAACGCAGAGGCCCTCTGTGGATGTCATTACAGGGATAATAAAGGCAAATTTCCCTGCCCGCATATCTTTTCAGGTATCCTCAAAGGTAGACTCAAGGACTATACTCGATTCACATGGCGCAGAACAGCTTCTCGGCAAAGGTGATATGCTTTTAATGTTACCGGGAGCAAGGATAATGCGAGTTCATGGAGCTCTTATAACAGAAGATGAGATAAAGGCTGTTACTGAATTCGTAAAGTCGCAGGGAAGACCTGATTACACAATATTAGAAAGCATACAGCAGGCAGATGCGATGGAAGATGATGAAAGATCGGGGGAAAGAGACGAGATGTATCTGAAGGCGATTGAGTTTGGAGAGATGACCGGAGAACTGTCTATATCCTCTATACAGAGGCGTTTCAAGATAGGATATAACAGGGCTGCAAGGATAATGGAATTATTGGAGGAAGACGGCCTTGTCGGCCTACCAAAGGGTGCAGGAAAACCGAGGGAGTTTTTAAGGAGAAGGAGATAAAAGAACTGAGTAAATTCCCTAAGCAAGTTTGACCCCTTTTACATTACCCAATGCAGAATTAATCGGATAGCTTTACTCGATATTCCCGTTTTTGATAAGCTATACAGGTTGCGAAGACGAAAACCCGTCTAAGGCATTTATTTCAATAAGCTGTAAATATCTGCTCCGGTTTTGAAAGGATTATTATGCATTCAACGGGCAGACCATATCACAAAAGATCGAGGAGATATTGACCGAATTACATATTTCTATAATCGCAAAAGAACTTGTCATTAAACCATCACAAGTCAAAACTGTAGCCAAGCTCCTTGACGAAGGAGCGACAGTGCCCTTCATCGCCCGGTACCGGAAGGAGGCTACCGGGAGCCTTGACGAAATCGCTATCACTGCCATCAGGGACAGGCTCGAACAGCTCATGGAACTTGATAAACGGCGGGAGGCTATTGTCAAATCTCTGGAAGATCGGGGACTGCTTACCGAAGAACTGAGAGAGAACATCAGAGGTGCCGAATCTCTCACCATCCTTGAGGACATTTATCTCCCATTTCGCCCCAAACGCCGTACCAGGGCAACGGTGGCGAAGGAGAAAGGGCTTGACCCCCTCGCTGTGAGGATTTTCGGACAGGGAGAGATGGATATAGAAGCTGAAGCCGCTGCGTTTATTAATGCCGAAAAAGGGGTTGCGTCAGTCGAAGAGGCGCTCGCCGGTGCACGGGATATCATTGCTGAATGGGTAAGCGAGGACCAGCGGGCAAGAGAAAGGATGCGAGAGCTTTTTATTGGTAGAGGTATCATGCGGTCTAAGGTCATCTCCGGCAAAGAGGAAGAAGGAATAAAGTATAAAGACTATTATGAATGGGAAGAGCCTGTCGCCAAGGCCCCTTCACACAGGATCCTGGCCATTCGCCGGGGAGAGAATGAGGGGTTCCTTATCCTACGTATATTGCCGCCCGAAGATGAGGCACTCAGCCTGCTCGAATCGCTTTTCATAAAGGGAAGCGGTCCGGCACCGGAACAGGTGAAAGCTGCTGCTCACGATAGTTACAAACGGCTGCTGTCTGCTTCCATGGAGACCGAGACCCGCCTTGCAGCGAAGAAGCTGGCGGATGCAGAGGCTATAAGGGTCTTTGTCGAGAACCTGAGGCAGCTTCTGCTTTCTCCACCACTTGGCAGAAAGAACGTCCTTGCCATCGACCCGGGTTTCAGGACCGGGTGCAAGGTGGTGTGTCTTGACCGTCAGGGCAAACTGCTCCATAACGATACCATCTATCCCCACTTATCTGATAAAGGAATTGAGGATGCAGCAAAAAAGATCAGGGACATCTGCGGACGTTTCGGGATAGAGGCGATAGCAATAGGAAACGGCACTGCCGGAAG
>Ga0154888_1049_pt3 | contig 12038 bp, 12 predicted proteins | sample Rifle2008BG19ft_FD_105860 | JGI IMG/M metagenome (GOLD analysis project Ga0154888, IMG submission 105860) | Thermodesulfovibrio sp. RBG_19FT_COMBO_42_12
CATATATTATATCCTATATATAAGCATAGGGAGGATAATATGGGAAACGCTACAAAACAGGCAAATTTTCTTCTGCCCGAAGATTTACTTTATGAACTTAAGACTGTTGTCTCCAAAAGGCAACAGAGTAAAGTTGTGGCTGATGCGTTGAGGAAGGAACTCAAGAGATTAAAATTAGAAAAAGTGCTGAAAATAAGCTTTGGTGCCTGGAAAGACAAGAATCATCCTGAATTGAAGCAGGGTACGGAAGCATATGTTAGAAAAATGAGAATATCAACAAGAATGGCCCGACAACGATGAGCAACATTCTCGTTGATACAGATATTCTCATCAATTTTTTGAGAGGAAGAGAAAAGGCAAAATATTATCTGCTCTCAATTCTTGAAGAATCAACTATTTACTGTTCTGTGATCACAGTTGTAGAAATATATGCAGGCATGAGAGAACACGAAAAGACCAAAACAACAGAACTCATTGATAGTCTGAATATTGTTGATGTTACGCGTGATATAGCTGAAAAAGCCGGAGAGTATAAAAGGCAAGGAAAAGGGCATATTCTTGAATTAGCCGACTGTATTATTGCATCAACTGCTTTGATAAAAAATGCTATCCTTGCAACGGGAAACGAAAAACATTACCCAATGCATGACATTAAAAAGACAGTAGTCAAAATGTAGTCAACTCCCCATCCTTGAACCCGTATATTTATTGTTATAATATATGCCTGATGAGGATATCGGGTGGTCTTGCAAAAGGGAGACGGACAGCAACTAAAAGGCTTTTCTCAAAGGTATCGGATGGGGAAAAACTCAGACCGACTTCTTCCAAGGTCAGAGAAGCGCTTTTTGACATAATAAGGGATAAAATCGAAGGGGCTATCTTTGTTGACCTCTATGCGGGGACAGGAACAGTAGGGCTTGAGGCATTGTCAAGAGGCGCAGGGAAGGCTATATTTGTTGAGCCGAATGAATTAAGGTTCAGGACGATTAGAAGAAATGCCGATGAATTTGGATTCCGGGAAAGGGCATTGGTGTTTAAGGGCAGGGCATACGAATTCCTTAAAAGGTTATCTGTTGGTAAGGAGAGTTTTGATATTTTTTTCCTTGATCCGCCGTACCATTCAGAGGAGATAAGCAAAGTCCTTCCATTAATTGGAGAAAAAGGACTTTTGAAAGAAGGCGGTATAGTAATAGTGGAGCACTTTTTTAAGAGGACATTGCCGGAAATAACAGATAAATTGAAAATAGACAGAAGCTATAGATATGGAGATACAATGCTGACACTTTATAGAAAGGTTGGATCATGAAAAAGATAGCGATTTACCCGGGTACCTTTGACCCTATAACCAATGGACACCTTGACCTTGTCGAAAGGGCTCTCAGGATATTTGACGAGGTGATAATTGCTGTGGCACAAAGCCAGAGAAAGCAGCCTCTTTTTAGTGTCAAGGAGAGGTTAAATCTGATAAGATTGGCTGTTAAGAGATTCGAGAGGGCAAGGGTTGAGACATTTAATGGTCTGCTTGTTGAGTACGTGGGAAAAAAGAAGGGAGTAGCAATTCTCCGGGGGTTAAGGGCAGTCTCTGATTTTGAATATGAGCTCCAGATGGCTCACATGAACAGAAGGCTCAACACAAATATCGAGACAGTCTTTATGATGCCGAGCGAGGATTACAGCTTCCTGACTTCAACTATTGTAAAGGAAATAGCATCTCTTGGTGGCGATGTAAAAGATTTTGTGCCGGTTGAAGTTGAAAAAGCACTGATAGAGAAGTTTAAGATTGTAGGGGATATAGTGGAATGATACGACGTGAACTTCCTATCCCTTTTCATTTCAATCCGGATAAGGTGGGAGAGATTTGGAAAGTCTCATATCAGGAAAGGGCTGAGGAAGCACGGAAGTGGGTAAAGCAACATAACATAAAACCGGCTGCTGCTGACATATTTAAGATCTGTTTAGTGGCAGTTGACATACAGAATACATTTTGTATCCCTGAGTTTGAGCTGTATGTTGGCGGGCGTTCAGGCACAGGAGCGATTGACGACAACCGGAGGCTCTGTGAATTCATTTATCAAAATCTTGATCTGATTACGCAGATTTGTCCCACGATGGACACACACCAGGCGATGCAGATTTTCCATTCAATCTATTTGGTCAATGACAAGGGAGAACATCCGGCGCCTTTCACACTTATTTCTGAAGAAGATGTGCGTAAAGGTGTCTGGAGGTTTAATCCCTCTCTTTATCACAGTTTGCAAATCTCAGAAGATTTTGGACAGAGACATCTCCTTTACTATACGAAAAAACTGAAGGCGTGCGGCAAATACGACCTGACTGTATGGCCCTACCATGCTATTCTGGGAGGCATAGGTCATGCGCTTGTTGCGTCAGTTGAAGAGGCTATCTTTTTTCATGGCATAGCCCGATATAGTCAGCCCGATTTTCATGTTAAAGGAGACAGGCCATTTACCGAGCATTACTCTGTTCTTGGCCCTGAGGTGATAGAAGGTTTTGATGGAAAACCAATTGGACGGAAGAGCGATAAATTTTTCAGGAAGCTTTCGGAATTTGATGCCGTCATCATCTCCGGACAGGCCAAGAGTCACTGTGTGGCCTGGACGATTGACGATTTATTAGCAGGTATTCTTGTTCAAGACAGGCAACTTGTCGAGAAGGTTTATCTTCTTGAAGATTGTACGTCTCCTGTTGTTATACATGGGGTCATAGATTACACCGACCAGGCGAACGCTGCATTCCAGAGGTTTGCTGATGCCGGGATGCACTTAGTCCGATCCACAGATCCCGTCAGGAACTGGCCCGGTATAAGGCTATAGAGATGGGTAGGCTCGCATTTGGTTTACGACACTGGGAGTAGCTTCAGTCCGTCTGATAAGGTAAATATTTGTCTAATTCACCGGTTTGCATTTAAGCAATTGAGTCCTGATATCCTTTAAAAGTATTTCAGGTTCCTTATTAAAATCTAAAATAGTCAATATCTTATAAGGCTTTGATCTTTTATCTATTATGGCTATAAACGGCGCCCTCGTTTCCTTTAAAGCCTTGTGGATCTTATAATCAGAATCAGGTATAAGGGGGAATGAGATATTAAAATATTTCCTGAAATAAGCTATTTCCCTATCATTGTTCCCTGCGCCTATTCCAATCATCTTCATATTTTTACTGACAAGGCTATCTTCCTGAACCATCTTGTGCAGGCGGTTAAATTTATCAGCATGTTTTTGACAGATGGGGCAATAAATGGAGAAAATTTCTACTAATATGAAATCGGCCTGGATATGGCTAAGTGAATATGCCTTTCGACCCGAAAGGCAGAGGTATTTTTTGTCTTCTTGACAAAACTGACCAATTAGAGGAATATTTGGGAAACAGTCGCCTGCCTTGACAGTATCGTGCCGATCAGCAAAGCTATTCCTGAGAAAAAAACAATAAAGGAGGCTAAAAAGACAAAGGAAACAAAGTATTTTTTGGAATCTACAGCCTGTCATGTTATTTTTGACCTGCCTGCCTAAAGAAAAAACGATGGCTGAATCTCCTCCTTTCCAGGACGAAGAGGATAACAACCATCATTAACAGAATTCCATTAAAGATAATATGCCAATAGTTTGTGCTGCTGATTATACTATTCTCAGTAAAGCAACCACAGTAAATTTCTAATCCCCGCGCAATGTTAAGACTGATAGCCAGTATAAACGTTATTAGCAAACTACATTGCATAATCGCACATGACCTGACGAATATGCCTACAATGAGAAGCGCCCCTATCAAAAACTCCAGCCATGGCAATACTATTGATGTAATATTTATCATCCAGTAAGGCAGTATTTCATATTTTGAGATCATGTCTTTAAATTGGACAGTATTGCGGATTTTATGCAGACTCGCATATATAAAGAGTCCACCCAATGTAAGCCTTAATAGCAATATGATATTACCACGGTGGAAAATGGTTTTATTTCTATCTGGCGCCATCTTTCCGCTTTTCGTTATAAAATCACTGTGACGTTTTTATAGCCCATCAAAGAGAGGCGGTAAGCCAGCTCCCGGTCGTAAGCGTAGCTCAATGTCTTTCCATATATAAAGATGGGAACATCTAAGGGAGCATTATCGAGGTAAAAATGATAGAAAAAATCAAACTGAGAAACAGGGAAATTCACTGCATTTGGCAAATGATTTTTATGATAAAGTTCATGTGGACGGGCGTCAAAGATGAAACAGCGTGAATTTTCAATTTTCCCTTGCGCAAAAACACTCATCTTCATTACCTGATAGAAACCTTTATCCATACATGGAGGAATGATTGGAATCCTGTCTGCTCTAAGTCCATTTATTAAAGCAGCGATGAGAATGCCAGTGACCAGAATGATAATAATATCAAAAAGTATTCTTTTCCAGTTTGTTGTCATCCTTATTTCTCCGTTTAAATTTAAGGATAAAATTAAGGAAGCCACCAACTATTAAAATCCTTTACATAAAAAAATTATTCAAGTAAAGCAAAATAAGCTTAAAATATTACGTAAAATCATTTTTGCGAATGATATTGGTAGATAATATTGGAAGCATTATTTCCTATGTTGCATAATTATAAGCACTGTAATATTGGATGAATTGCCCCCGGAAATCTTGTTTTGCATGATACATCCCTCCATTAACATCCCATTCTTTCTAAATCTCTGTTGTTATCATATGCAACAATCTCACTCTTTCAGGAGAAAACAAGCTCACCTGTAATCTGAGATTCAAGAACCTTTAATGTATTCATAGCTCTATACCTTCTTTGACTGCGATCTTGATTATTCTTTCATCTGCTACTTCCATAGGAATTATATCTATATCAAAAGGCTCTGAAACCATCCATGCGTCAAATCCAGCCCTTAATATATTAGCGGTCTTGATACCCTCAACCAATAAATCTATATCGCTTCTTTCATGAAGATATGCTTTTCTACAGAGGGAACCAAACAGTATTACCCTTTTAGCGCCATATTTTTCTTTTAGAAGGATTGCAACCCTTTTTGCCCTTTCCATTGCATTCGCCCGGATGGATTCTATCTCATCTGCCTGCCTCTTTTCTATTGCTTCTTTAAGTATCATAGTATCGCTTTTACCGTCATACCAAAATAACACGGCTCTTTGATTTTACTGGGTAATTAGCCCATTTTATCTTGAAAGCCATTTAGACATCCGTTTTTCTACTTCTTCATGAGGAATTCCTTTGCCTTCGTCAAGTTCCTTTAAACCGGTATCAACCTGTAATTTAAAGTATAACTCTGCCATAATGTCATCAACCGAGACTTCGTCGGGAAGTTCTTGAATCATCCGTATAACCTGTTCCTTTACCCTTGCCAATTTCACCACCTCCTTAATACTTGGAATATATCATTTAATTCCTGTTATGACAAGTAATAATAGCAGCTTACAGCATGAACAACCGTTTCTTCTTTGTCCTTTCTATAGGTAGCGGACATATTCCGCCAGCGGTGTCTTGTAGAAAGGGATTCTTCCTCTCTGTGAGGGTTCTTTCAAGATTGTTTAGGGGTAAGTTCCTAAATTATCTTAAACCGAAGAGGGACGTGTAAAACGCTGCCGCGTTTTCACGCCCCTCAGTTCCGCATTGGACATAAACAGTGAACGATTACTTATGATTTCTGTTAAAATAGGGTGAAATGAGTAAGTATGAAAAGCTTTTGCTTAAAATTCTGAGTGGAACATCTGATGCAAACATTCCTTTTGATAGAATGTGTAGTTTGTTAAAATAATTTGGTTTTGAGAAGAGAATTCGAGGAATACATCATCAGGCTCTTCCCAGACGCCGAGTGGGAAATTACAGATCGGTGCAGTGATACATCCTTACAGATCGATCGGAAGATTATCGGTGATGTCTCCTATGACCTCATCGTAAAGCATCGCCACACCTCGCGACAGTTTATCATCCAGTGTAAATACCGCACAAGGTTTCATTACGAGGGTGACCACGAAGGTATAGATTGGGCAAAGCCCTATCAGATATGCAACTACAAAAACTTTCAGCAAGAAAAAGGGTGGCCCTATCTGGGTGTAATTGGTGTGGGTGGTCGGCCTGGACAACCGGGACATCTCTTTGTTCTTCCCCTTGAAAGCTTACGATACGAATTCATGTGGAAACGATCTCTGATACTTGGTAAACGGGACACTATGATCCCTTTTGCCATAGACGAACAGGGTTGGATCAAATAAATTGGGCCGGAATAGAAATAATAGTGAACCATCTGTAAAACCTCTGGGACGATAAAGTTGAGGGATGATCATGAATAAGTTGACTCGCTGATATTCATTGTGATAATCAGATTCCTCTATATAAGCTGTAACTACAAGTTTATAATGTTCACTGATAAACCATAGAGGCTATTTTTACGGTCAGATCCCCTAACATATTGGTATAGCTGCCGAGTTCATTATCATACCACCCATAGATTACCGCTTGGGTAATGGGTATATCTATATTAGGTAAAAGGGATGCCGGGGTCTCGGCCGGCGCTTTGTAAAACTTCTGAAGGTCTAATGTAACATTCGCGGTTCTTGTATGCGTCTCATGGCCTTCAATGATAGTAGCCGGCCCGAAGAGTCCGATTATATCTAAAGAAACATTCTGTTCATCTGTATATTTTATATAACCTCTCTTTTCCCTCTTTTCAATATCCCGATAGATGTTGTTGATAAGATTCCGGGTAATGGTTGGACTGCCTGGTTCATCATATAAAGCAACGACAAGGATAATCAGGGAGCCGGTAGATGTTGGTATACGCACTGATTCGGCAATAAAACCTATCCTGTTCATTTCCGGGATTACAAGTCCCAGTGTCTTGGCAGCCCCGGTAGTGGTCAGAATGATATTATTCAAGATACTTCTATTTTTCCTTAAGTCGGTAGCCCCTGCCCTCGGCAGCCTGTCAAGTACCTGCTGTGTCCCGGTAGCAGCATGGACTGTAGCCATAGAGGCGCTGAGTATCTTTTTCGGACCAAAGTAATTTAGAAGCGGTTTAATCATATACGCAAGGCAGGTAGTGGTGCAGGAAGCGCCTGAAACGATATGGTGTTTGGTATGGTCATATATGTCATCGTTAATCCCCATTACAAGGGTTATTACATCCTCAGGCATAGAGAGGCCTTTTTCCTTTATCTTAAAAGGAGCAGAAACAATTACCTTCTTTGAACCTGCTTCTAAATGGCCCAGTACAGAACCTTCTTTGGCATTAGGAGGGGCGGTTGGATTGGTAAACTTACCTGTTGCCTCAACAACTACCTTTGCACCGTATTTCTTCCACGGGATATGCCCGGGATTACGAGATTCCCGTAATATAGTTACCGGGATACCATCTATAAACATGGTGCCTCTGTCTTCATCGAGATTTTCAATTGTCCTTTTTGCCCTGTAACCATAGAGGTAATTATGTAATGACCCGTAGGTGGAATCCTTTTCAATGTAAAGGGCAATGTCCTCCAGCCTGGTCCCAACATTTCTGCCGATATTCACTATAATCTCTGAAAAATATTTTCTACCTATGTGATGCCAGAGGGTCAGTTTACCGATTCTGCCCAGACCGTTTATACCAAGTACGGGTTTCCTCTCGGATATCATTTTTACATTAGCCTTATCTGTCATCCTCTATACTCCCTTCTTATAATGAAGTTTTCATAATAATTGGTTCTTCCGGCATTTCTGTGAGCTGCATCTTTGTCCCTCACCTTTGAATAACCCCTCTCTTTCCCCCCTTAGCCTAAGGGGGGAAGAAGGGGGGTTACTTTCAAGAACTTCATAACTCCCCTTTCTCCCCTCTTATCTTAAGAGGGGATGCCGAAGGCAGTGGCGTTATCTTCAGAGGGGGGATAACACCCACACAAAAGCCGTAAGAATCTTTTTTAACACTACACCAGTGGCTTTATTTCCTTTACACGATGGCTGCCTATATAGACTGAACCATTTCGGCCATCAATACTCAGGAAATCACCTGCCTTTACCATGCGCCTGTTGAGTTTACACCTCTTTTCATTTTCCAATACAGTCAATTTGCTGCAACCTACTACGCAGGTTTTCCCTAAACGATTGGCAATAATTGAAGCATGAGAAGTTGACCCGCCCCGGGCTGTGAGCAATCCATCTGCTGATGATATATGCCTGATGTCGTCAGGTACGGTATCCGATCTAATTAAAATTAGTGGTGTAGATGGTTCTTTTTCCCTGAGTTCCCTGATTTCATCTAAGTCGAAGACAACCCTGCCACTAAGTGCACCGCCGCCGACACCGATCCCGCTGGAAAGATAGCTAAGGGATAGCTTCCTGGACGGGATGAAGGCCATAAAACTTTCTCTTCTTGTAACAGCCATATTCCGTGCCTGCAGTATATAAAGATTCTCCCTGCCTTTTCCTTCAAAGGTAAATTCGATCTCCTGAGCGCCCCATCTCTCTTTATAGATTAAATCCTTGATTATTTTTAGCAAAGGACCATATATCTCGGGAAAACTATCCTCCAATGAGATGTCGGAAGTTCTCTCTTCAAAGTGTCTTTGCTCATTGGATAAAGGCAGTGTCTTTACGAGTCCTGAAACTATGTCCTCCCCCTGTGTTCCCGATGCAAAATCACCCCACAACATAACCCTGTCACCTGATTCCTGAGGGTTGCGTGTAAAGAGAACGCCTGTGCCAGAATTGATATCTAAATTGCCATAAACCATTGCCTGTACAATAACCGCTGTGCCCCAGTTTTCAGAAATACCCAGTATCTCGCGGTAAGCCTGGGATTTCCTGGAAAACCATGATTGGAATACCTGTGAGATAGTTATATCAAGCTGAGTTTTTGGGTCATCAATTATTTCTATTCCGTTATCCTTAACAGTATCCCGGTAAGCAAATGCTACCTCTCTCATCTGATCGGGTGTAAATTGAATTTTCCTTGGAACTTTGTATTTTTTCTTAAAAGAATTGATAATATCATCAAAATTATCCCTCTCCATGCCAAAGGACATCCCCCAGCATTGTAAGAAGCGGCGATAACAATCCCATACAAACCAGGGCTTTGCTGTCTGTTTTATTAACCCCGAAATAATAGCTTCGTTGATTCCTACATTTAAAAAGGAATTCATCATCCCGGGCATTGAGATAGCGCCGCCGCTTCTGACCGATACGAGTAAAGGATCCTCAGGATCCCCGAATCTCCTGCGTGTTAAACTCTCAAGTCTGATAATTTGTTCGTTAATCCCTTCGTTTAGATGCTCCCTAACATATCTGAATCTGCTGATTGCCTCCTCGCAACGAAATACCTCGGTAGTTATGATAAAACCCGGAGGAACAGGTATCCCTAAAGATGCCATTCTTATCAGGTTATATCCTTTATTTCCAAGATGGATCCTGTCATAAGTAGCCCTGTTGAGAGCATGGATACCGGATAATGCCTTCTTGGGGTCGTAGCTCATAAGTAAGTCCAGGTTTTGAACATCCAGACCTTCTGCCTGTTCGAATAATGTTTTTAATATCTTGCTGATAAAATTATCAAGTTGCTGTAGTCCAAAAGATGTGGCTACTACCTCCCTTGAGAATCGCTCCGATACGGTATTTATAAATTCGAATTCGCTCTGTTCCTTATTAAGTTCAAGATATTTAGGCAGTATATTTTTTGTCCCCATCTGAAGAATAATATGTTTAAGATTATTTTTGTGTATGCCGCTATAGTAGGTATTCAATATATCCTGTACAGCCTCTGAGAAGCCCCTGAATATGTCGATGTACTGGGAAAAGGAGAATCTTCTTACCTCCAGTGCCACGGATAAAAGTTCCAGCGTATCTTCCAGTCTGTTCGAGGATATCCCGTCTAACTGTAATGCCTTGAAAAACAGATTTGCAATCTTTTTAATCTGGAACAAGGTAGCCCTGGTAATGAATCTAAGATTTATTGAATTTATTAATTCTTCAAAAAGTATATTAGCCAGATTTTCCAGCCGGAATGTTAAAGACAGGGCATCAAATTTCCTCTCATGATATTTCCCGTACATTGAAGGTATGCCCGCAGCAATGTGTCTCTTGCGAAAGATATTCTCCACCGGCTCATACTTTTCCGGAGATAAGATGATATCTCTTAACATCTGTAAATAATCTGTGATACCTTCGAGACGCTGGTAGACATTGCCTCTTTCCAGGATACTGATTAACGAGTCTGTATTCGGCAGGCCTAAACCCCGGGCATATCTTAACTGATCCTTAATATCATGTGTAGACAGTTTATATTTTGTGTAAAGCAATTTATAAAACTTAATAGCCAGACACGCCCGTTTTCTTTCTCTTTCAGAGACATCTGAAACGTCCTTAGTAAATGTAAGAATTTCCTCTTCTGTCAGATTTAAAAGCCCGGTTACACTATGAATTTCTTTATCCCTGAAGATAGAGTTAAAGATAGTGCTGATTTCATCAATGTGTAAACCTGATGTCTTGATCTGATGATGAACATCTTCGGGTAAAAATTCCTTTAATGGTGTCTTATCCTTTGTCTGCCAGAAGGTTATAACCTCCTCAATAAAATCAACTACACGGGCAGAGCTTTCAACATGGCTTTGTTTGCGTAAAAAGTGCACCAGTGGATCATCTCTATGTGTAAGCTCGTCTATCTCTGTAGAAACCTCTCTTAATAATCCTTCAGCGCCGATGTCGCTGAAATAGACAGGAAATAATTTAGCTGCCTGTTTAATTAAGTGATAAACAGGTTTGATATCGCTGTTAAGAAGTCTGGTAACGTCTTTTTGAAACAGATCCGTATCACTTATGTGTACCCCACCCAGTCTTAAATTAACAATTAAGGCTGAGATGAGGGATTTGGACCACTTCGGACTGTTCCCGATTAACTCTAACCAGACACGGATGTTTTTCAAATGGGCACGGTTGGATTTAACCTGCCATTCCTCAGAGGACCCCTCTATCCCGGGATACTGGAATTTAGGTGAGATAATCTTCCGGATATACCACTCAACGAGATTACTATCACCAATATTAAAAATCTCATTACCAATACTCTGGATACAGTATAGAGTTATTTCAGGATAAACGATGAAACTGTTTTTCAGAACACTGAGTGTATCGGAAATGATGAGCTTTATTTGTTCAGGCTTGTCCATTTTGATAGTGGCAGAGATTGTCCGGTTAATCTCTCTGAGGGTGCTTTCGTGGATACTTGAAAGCCCTTTGGTTTCCATGATCTTGAGGAGATAAAGCATCTTCAGGTTCAGGACGTAGATATCATCAACATCCTTTACGTCTTTATGAACATCACCGGTATGTATCAAAAGACCGGAAAGATCCTCATAGTATCTAACCATCTGCATATAACCGGGCAGTTTTAAAAGTTCTTTCAACCGTAAGTATTGATCTGTAGATTCTTTAAGGCTATTCAAGTGAAGGACTAACCCCTTCAGGTTGGCATGTGATATAGGATAAATTTGATCTTCTAACTCTTTGTGTTTTTCCTTGTGCAAGGTATGATTTAAATTCTCTCTAAACCATGTTGCAGGGTCTTCCTCCTTCAGCCAATATTCATAAGTTGTTAAGAGGGATCTAAAAAGCAGGTCGTTAAACACCTTGATGTCAAAGCACTCATGCATTCTTTCAAGCAGAATCTGACCGGATTTTTTCAAATGATGGGGGTTAGTGGTAACAAGGAGAAATTGTTTTTCCTGTAATTGATTAAGCCTGATAAAGCAGTCCTTGAATATCGGCGCATACTTGCTAAGGTCTTGATCACTGTCTATCAGAATCTTCTCAAGGTAAAACATAAGACTGTCAATAGCTGCCTGCTGTACATTTACATCAGGAGAGGTTATAGCCTCTAAAAAAATATCTACAATGACACTGATTGCCTCAATCCCTTTTTCGTGGTGATCATGCAGGTAGAAATTTTTCAGGGCATAGGATCGTATCTCCTTTACAATAAGACTCCAATTTTTAATTGGTTTATTTAATTCATTAAATAGCGCCTCAACGGCACCAAGCAGGCCGGGAT
>Ga0154888_1145_pt4 | contig 11969 bp, 12 predicted proteins | sample Rifle2008BG19ft_FD_105860 | JGI IMG/M metagenome (GOLD analysis project Ga0154888, IMG submission 105860) | Thermodesulfovibrio sp. RBG_19FT_COMBO_42_12
CTAAACGTTGGAGGTGGGCTTGGTATCTCCTACAGGGATGAGGAACCCCCGGTCCCGAAAGACCTTGCAAAAAATCTCATTCCTTTACTTAAAGGCAGAAGGCTTACCCTGATTATGGAACCCGGCAGGTCTATAGCAGGCAATGCAGGCATACTTGTTACAAAAACACTCTACCTGAAGAAAGGTGAGGAGAAGGAATTTATAATTGTAGATACAGGGATGAATGATCTGATAAGGCCATCTCTATACGGCGCTTATCACAATCTGCTCCCTGTTGTCAGGAAAAAAAGAAATACAGTTCTATGTGATGTCGTTGGCCCGATATGCGAATCGAGCGATTTTCTCGCAAGGGAAAGAGAACTCAAGAATGTAAAAAGAGGGGAGTACCTCGCTGTTATGGGGACAGGTGCATATGGATTTTCCATGAGTTCAAACTACAACTGCCGGCTGAGGGCTGCAGAGGTTTTAGTCAGAAACAAGGATCACTATTTGATAAGGGAGCGCGAGACATACAGCGACCTCGTGAGAAATGAAAGGACCCCTGCGTTTTTGAAATGAAGATAAATTTCACAAAGATGCAGGGTCTCGGCAATGATTTTATCCTGATAGACTGCTTGAATAATGAATGCGAATTTCGGGATGCGGAGTTCGGAGTCATTGCGAAAAAACTCTGTGACAGGCGGTTCGGGATTGGTGCTGATCAACTTCTTCTACTTTATCCCTCAAATATTGCGGATTTCAAGATGAGGATTTTTAATGCAGATGGCAGTGAAGTAGAGATGTGTGGCAACGGAATACGTTGCCTTGCAAAATATATATGGGACAGAAACCTTTCTCATAAAAACACCCTTGAAATAGATACCCCCGCAGGCATTATCAGGCCGGAGAAAGCAGGTGAGATGGTGAAGGTCGACATGGGGGAACCGATACTGGAACCCGAGACGATACCAGTAAATATTCAGAAATCAGAAGTGAGAAGTCAGAAGTCAGAAAAAATCTCAAATCTGGTTGTTGACTTTCCGTTGAAAATAGAAGATAAAGAGTTTAAAATAACGTGTGTTTCTATGGGGAACCCGCACACAATTATTACAGTTGACGATCTTTCTAATTTCCCCGTAACGTATTATGGCCCTATGATCGAGAGTCACCCTATATTCCCTAAAAGAACAAATGTAGAGTTTATAAATGTGCTTAATCCTGCAGAAATAACGATGAGGGTATGGGAGCGCGGCTCCGGAGAGACCCTGGCCTGCGGTACAGGTGCATCAGCCGCGGCTGTAGCATCAAACCTTAAGGGTCTTGCCGGTAAGAATGTAACTATTCACCTTCTATTTGGCGACCTTTTTATAGAATGGGCAGATAACAATCACATATATATGACAGGACCTGCTGCAGAGGTTTTTGAAGGTACAATCGAAAATTAGGAAGATAAGGCAATAATGTTTATTACAGGCGATTTGCGCGAATGTATGAGAACAATATTTGTTAAACTCATAAGGTATTCTGTATTATCCGTCTTAGACATGAGAGAATTGAAACATATCTATGACACTGCTGTTTCTGTTGATATCAGCGAAGGAGGAATCGGGATTATATCAAGTTATCCTCTCACGGCAGGACATGTCCTGACCTTTGAAGATGAGATAAAGATAAAGGACATTACAGCAAAGTCTGCCATTGTAAGATGGGCAGAAAAAATTAATGATAATAAATATCGTGTGGGCTTAAAGTTTGCATAAACAGGCTCAGGTTTTGTATTAAAAGACATCTTGTATATGCTTGTCTACCTGCCGTGCACCCCTGACGACAAGAGGGTTCCTCTTCTTTCGGTTCTTCCACTCCAGAAAAAAGACGAAAATCATTTGTATAATAAACTGTTATGGAACAAAAAGACTACTATAAAGTACTTGGGGTCAATGAAGATGCCTCTTTTGAGGAAATCAAAAAGACCTATCGCAAGTTAGCATTTCAATATCACCCGGACAAAAACCCCGGCAGGGAAGAGATGATGAAAGAGATCAACGAGGCGTATGCTGTCCTCTCAGACGAACGAAAGCGAAGAGAGTATGATTCCTACAGACAGAGTTACGGATTTTTTGCAAGAGACAAATTCAGACAAACCTATACTGACCAGGATATCTTCAAAGATTCTGACATTAATCAGGTATTTGCAGAGCTGAGCAGGGCATTTGGTTTTAACAGGCCAGAGGATATCTTCAGCCGCAGCGCTTTCTATGGGAACCAATTCAGAACCTTTCATTTCAAAGGCCCTGGATTTACTGGAAAAGGTTTTTTCTTTTTCGGTCCCATGTCAAAGACGTACCAGGACATGTTGAGGGCCTCCCGGTATCAAACAAGTAAAGCCCCGGCTAATCGGCCTTCGCTCTTTTCAAAAATACTCATTAAGGGGATGCAGGCATTTCAGAATCATGTGGCTAAAAAATACGGATTGGAGTTGCCGGAAAGAGGCAAAGACATTGAAGATGAAATTACAATCCCTTCTGAGGTTGCCTCAGCCGGCGGCAAGGTTCGCTATCATTATGCCAACCCCGACAATCCCCGTGATCTAATGATCAAGATACCGCCAGGGATAAGAGAAGGCCAGAAGATAAAATTAACGGGCATGGGAAAGGATGGAAGGCATGGCGGAGAGTCCGGCGATCTTTATCTCAAGGTGAAAGTTCATACCCCGTTGCTTAAGAAGATAAGAGAGTGTTTTAGGAAATAGTGGTTCTGTTGAACTCTCTTTAATTATTAAAAATGCTTTTGCTTATAGCAACTGACTGGCAACGGTTTCAGCGTAACATTTTGATTAAGAAGCAGAAAAAGCATTTCTATATATTCCGGCTATTGCCGTCAAATCTGCATAAAACGCATAAGACTACTACAATTTTACTACAGTGATAAAGGTGGGAATTGGAATCATAATTTCTGCTTTGTTTTTCACTAAGAATGTAGTAATATTAACAAAAAGTTAAACGCATAGAAAGAAGAGAGAATTGCAATTACAAATTGATTTCCCTATGATAAAAGTACTTGACGATACTAAATTCAAGAACGGAAAGAAGAACAAACTACACCCTAATGACAGCATGTTTCATGATTGGTATCGTTTTGTTCTTTCTTTCCCACCCCATTTAGTCCAGCATTACATCCGTAAATTCAATATCGATGAAAGCAAAGTTATCCTTGATCCGTTCTGCGGAACCGGCACGACCGTAGTAGAGTCAAAGCTCAATAGAATACCTGCAATCGGCATTGAAGCAAATCCGTTTGCACATTTTGCAACCTCTGTAAAGACCGACTGGAGCATTAAGGGAGAAGAACTTGAGGCAATGGCTCATGAAGTTGCGTCTGAAGCAGTCCAGGAACTCAAATGCGAAGGCATTAACGACGCTCCTATTCTTGGGGGTAATGTCCCGAAACTCAATCTGAACACGGTTGACGCGCACGCTCACAAACTGCTCATCACAAACTCTATAAGTCCTCTTCCATTGCATAAAACGTTAAGGCTGTTGAACACTCTTAAACGATACAAAGATCATCCATGCTATAACCACGCGCTGTTAGCGCTGGCAAACGCGCTCGTTTTTAAAATAAGCAACCTCAAATTTGGGCCGGAGGTTGGAGTTGGCAAACCGAAATTGGATTATCCGGTTATTAGCTCCTGGTTAGGGGAAATCGGCAAAATCGCAAGAGACGTTACCTCGATCGAAGGAAACGCATACCCGCCATGTAGAGCAATTTTAGGCGATTCTCGTCAAATCAGCAAAATGCTTGACCATAACAGTGTTGATGTCGTGATAACATCCCCGCCCTATCCAAATGAAAAAGACTATACCAGAACAACGAGGCTGGAGTCTGTCATATTAGGATTCATAAATAATCTGGAGGAACTGAGAAAATTCAAAAAGACCCTGATTCGTTCAAATACCCGTGGAATCTATAAAGACGATGCAGATGATAAATGGGTGGCAAACAACGAAAGCGTCTTAAGGCTCGCTGAAATGATCGAAAGAAAAAGAATTCAACTGGAAAAAACTTCCGGTTTCGAGAAACTCTACAGTCGGGTTACTGTTCAGTATTTCGGGGGAATGGCTAAACATTTCGCCGATCTGCGTCATGTCTTAAAGAAGGGTGCGCTTTTGGCCTATGTTGTTGGCGATCAGGCTTCTTATTTTAAGGTGATGATTCGCACCGGTAAACTGTTGGCAGAGATCGCTCAATCGTTAGGATATGAGTTGGCAGAAATCGAGTTGTTTCGCACGAGATTTGCTACGGCAACTTCGTCTCAATTGAGGGAAGAGGTTGTTATCCTGCGTTGGCCTGGATAGGGGGCTGAATGAAGAAAAACCGTTATGTTCAGATTATTGAATCAATATTCTTCAAATACTACTCTGAAGGTGCGACGAGAGTCCCTTTCCAGAGATCAGACATAATCGAAGCAGCGAAGAAACTCGGAATAAAACTGCCAAAGAACGTAGGCGATCTCATTTATTCTTTCCGGTATCGTTCAGACTTGCCTCAATCAATCTTGGCAAAAGCACCGGAAAATGCATCATGGGTCATCAGACCTGCCGGAACAGCGAAGTATGTCTTTGAATTGGCGCCCGTTGCCGGCATTACCCCAAATCCAAACCTTGCTGAAATTAAGATACCGGACTCTACGCCGGGAGTCATTGAGAAATATGCTTTGAACGATGAACAAGCATTATTGGCAAAGATCCGCTACAATCGATTAGTCGATATCTTCACCGGCCTGACCTGTTATTCTCTGCAGAACCACCTAAGAACAACAGCTCCCCAGATCGGCCAGGTGGAAACAGATGAAATTTATATCGGGATTGATAAGAGAGGAGCACACTACGTTCTCCCGGTCCAAGCTAAAGGCGGAACAGACAAGCTTGGAATTGTGCAATTTGAACAGGATATGGCAGTCTGCCTCGCAAAATTTCCTAATCTGATTTGTAAGTTGATTGCTGCACAATTCATGCGGGACAACATCATAGCTATTTTTGAACTGGAAGATTCCGAAGCCGGAATCGTCATAGTATCAGAGAAGCACTATAGGCTTGTGCCACCCGATGAGCTTTCCCCTGAAGATTTGAAGAAATACAGTCTGCGTTCCGCTGATTTACGGTGTCAAACTTTGACTTTTCGGGCGGGTGAAGAAATCATGCGCCCTTTGTGGACATTCTATAATGCATTTCGACGGGCATCAGTTTACAGTTTCTTTATCCTCTGAATTAGCTCAGAAGTTGAAATGCCTTTTATATATGGAAGGCTATGGGTTTCCTTCGCGATATCAGAACCAACGATATCCTCTTTTTTCCAGTCACCGCCTTTAACGAGGATATCCGGCTGAAGTAACTTGATCAGTTCATAAGGGGTTTGTTCATCAAACAAGGTTATATAATCCACCATCTCGACTGAAGATAGAACCTCTGCCCTGTGGTTCTGGGGATTGATCGGTCTGTTTGGTTTTATGCCGGAAACGGATCTATCTGAGTTTACCCCGACTACAAGCACATCTCCAATGGCCTTTGCCTCTTTTAGATACCTTATGTGCCCAATATGTATAATGTCAAAACAGCCGTTTGTAAAGACAACCTTCTTGCCATCGGCCTTCAGCCTGTCAACAGCTTCTTTTAACTCATTCCAGTTTAATATCTTTCCCATATCTTAATGTCATCGGTCATGGTCAATAATCATTAATATAAACCCATCAGTTGCAAAAATATTGGAGATAGATACCCGCGAATGCAAGATAGAAGCGCATTTAAACTCAATAATGAAGTAAGCTTTAGAGTTCACTGTAAGTTGACTTCCGATGTAACATTCTTTTGTCATGCCCGAAGTTTTCAATCGGGCATCCAGTGCCTTTGTTTCTGGATTCTCTACGAGTCGTAGACCCGCTTAAGGACTGCGGGAATGACAAGACTATATGTTTATGTCAGTTTACTTAAAACTTTTATATTAGTATACATATTCAGTGACTAATGACCAGTGACTATTGACTATTTGTCAGTTTCTTCTTCACCTTCTCTAATATTTCCTTTTCACCCTTATAACTGACCTTCTTCAATGCCTCATCAATCGGAAACCATGATGCGTTGCCCACCTCCCAGTCGTGGTTTAAAACATCTCCGCCTTCATATTCCATAAGGAAGAAGTGCACGGTCTTCCTGCACTTAGCGTTTTCTTCCTTTATGTAGTACCAGTATGTTATCTCCCCCAGCTTTTCGATAATCCTCCCTGTAAGTCCCGTCTCTTCCGCCACTTCTCTAAGCGCAGTTTTTTCGGGAGCTTCCCCTTTATCAATAAGTCCCTTTGGCAGACACCATACATTGCCTCCCTTAACAGCTACAAGGGCTATCTCTATGATGTCATCGTGACTCTTAAATATTACTCCACCTGAGGAGACCAGTGTTTTTAGTGCTACTGGTTTCATTAATCCAAACAATACAATTTTCTGGTTAAGGGAATTGTTTCCCTGTAATCAGCCTTATGATATCATTATATAGCGCAAGGGCCATAATAGTAATGAGAATAGCTATTCCAACCTTCTGGCTGATTGCGATGACTTTCTCATTTAAAGGCTTCCCCCTTATTGCTTCAATTCCGAGGAATAATATATGTCCACCGTCAAGTATAGGGATAGGAAGGAGATTAAGTATCCCAAGGTTAATATTTATTATCGCCATAAATAAGAAGAAGTTTAAAAGCCCTCTGGATGCCTGTTCACCTGCCATCTGAACAATAAGTATAGGTCCGCCTATCGTATCTGCCGGTATCACCCTTTGAATGAGTTTTAAAATAGATACCACTGTCAGGACAGATATATCCCATGTTCTGATAACGCTGTTTTTTAGTGAACTGATTAAACTTTCGTTTTTTGTGAAAGAACTTCCAGATGGTTTTATTCCTATAAGTCCAATCTCTTTTTCTTCGCCAAAAATATTCTTTGTCTTCTTTCTTTCAGGTGTTACAGAAATACTAAAGATTTTGTCGCCTCTTTTAATCTTCAGCTTGAGCGGTTTATCAGGATTGTTGTGTATAACAGTTGTCATCTCATCCCATTGGTTTATGGTATTTCCTTCAATATTTATAATTTTATCCCCTTTTATTAGACCTGACCGTGCAGCCGGTGAATTATTTAAAATCTCTCCGATTTCCGGAACCAATACAGGGAACCCATTTAAGAAAATAAAGAAAAAGATAACGACGGCAAATAGTATATTGAAGAAAGGCCCGGAAAATGCTATCAAGAACCTTTTCCATACAGGCTGATAATTATATGCAAATGGCTTGTCATCTTCAGGAAGTTTTTCCCCGGGAGTTTCACCCAGGGGCTTTACATATCCTCCAAATGGAATTGCCGAAATAAGATATTCGGTGTCCCCGTATTTCCTTCCTATCAGCTTAGGCCCAAAACCGAGCGAGAACTTCAAAACCCTAACACCTAATAATTTTGCAGAAAGGAAATGACCGAGTTCATGTATGAATATTATTAAACCAAAGAGGACCATTGCCGATAAAAATGTCATTCTTATATCTCCAGCAAATCCCCCTGAGTCCCCATTTGCAAAGGGTGACTCAGGGGGATTATCTAAAAATTTAATTATCCAATGATTTAATAACCCTGTTTGCCATTTCTCTTGCCCACCTGTCAGCCTCCATTACAACGTCAAGTTCCGTTTCGGGTATCACAATATGGCGATCCATAGTTTTTTTGATTATGAAGGGTATATCTGTGAACCTGATTGCGCTTTTGAGAAATGCATTTACAGCAACCTCATTTGCTGCATTAAGCACAGAGGGCATTGTGCCTCCGGCCTTTATAGCCATGTATGCATAAGAAAGGCATGGAAAGCATTTGTTGTCTGGTTTATGAAATGTAAGAGACTCAATTCTGTCAAGGTTAAGCCCGTGTATTACATCCTTAAGTCTTTGCGGGTAAGCAAGTGCATATGTAATGGGCCCTTTCATGTCAGGTATTGAAAGCTGTGCAATACAGCTTCTGTCATTAAATTCAACTATAGAATGCACAATGCTCTGCGGATGGATAATCACATCTATTTTTTGTGGAGGAAGACCGAATAAATAGTGTGCCTCGATCACCTCGAGCCCCTTGTTCATGAGTGTCGCTGAGTCTATTGTTATCTTCTTTCCCATTTTCCATCTTGGGTGCTTGAGTGCGTCCTCGGGCTTAATATCATTCAACTCACTAATACTTTTGCCGGCAAAGGGGCCACCCGATGCTGTGAGTATAATCCTCCTGATATCAGATTTGCTGTGACCCTCAATACACTGGAATATTGCACTATGTTCGCTGTCTACAGGGAGAATTCTCACCCCATATTTTTTTGATTCTTCAATCACAATCCTTCCTGCCATTACAAGTGCCTCTTTGTTCGCAAGTCCGATTGTTTTCTTAGAGCGTATGGCTGATATTGTCGGAACCAGACCTGCGGCGCCTACAATCGCAGAGAGGACAAAATCCGAGTCTTTGTATGCCGCAGCCTCTGCGATACCATCCCGGCCGGATAATATCTGCAAGGAAGAAAGGGGCTTCCCCTTTACTCTCTTTTGCAATTTCCTGGCAGCTACATCATCAGCTACAGCCACAAGCTCAGGGGAAAAAGACTTTACCTGTTTTTCAAGCAGGTCGATATTGCTTCCTGCGGTTAAAGCAACAACCTTGAAACGACTCCTGTGGGACGAAATAATCTCAAGGGCATTTCTTCCTACCGAACCTGTTGAGCCAAGAATTGTTATGCGCTTCATTTTATTCCCAGAGCATTCAACATCCAATAAAGCATTGGACCGGCAAACAACACACCGTCAATCTTATCTAATATACCCCCATGCCCCGGGATTATTATGCTTGAGTCTTTAACCCCTGCATCGCGTTTGAACATGGACTCGACAAGGTCACCTATTATAGAAATAGTTCCTATTATTATACCAATTAATACTGCATAGAATAAGGTCAGCAGCGGTATAATGGTGGCCCTCAAAAGTAGTGCAGCTACCATACCCCCAACAAGCGAGCCTGCTGCACCTACCACAGTTTTATTTGGGCTTACTTCGATGTAAAGTTTTCTCTTTCCAAACCATGTGCCAAGATAATACGCCATTGTGTCTGACGTCCATACCGATGCATAAAGAAAAATTATCCACTCGGGCCCGAGCCTCCTGATTTGCGTCTGGAATACAAGGAACCCCGAAATGTAAAGCAGTCCGAGGACAGAAGGAGAGATATCATTAAGCGAGCAAAGAGGATTTCTCTTGGCAAAAAGTCTTATGCCCATCATTACCATTATTGAAAGGATGACGACATTTAGCAGTAAATCTTGCGAAATATATGATGCACTGAGGATAAATACCCCAAGGAATAAACCGGCATATCTTAATATCCCTGTTACACGATACATGGAATAAAATTCTGACGTTGCTATGAAGGATAAGAATATCAGCAGAAGGACAAAATAACGTGAAGGGAGATACATAATATAAAGGTAAATAATTGGTAAAAGAACAACAGCGACAATCAACCGCTTAAGGTGCATCTGCCCTTACCGGGATAGCGCCAAACCTCCGCTCCCTTCGCTGATAATCCTGTATTGCAAGTAGAAATTCGTCCTTCGTGAAATCAGGCCAGAGCGTATCCGTAAAATAGAGTTCTGAATATGCACCCTGCCAGAGCAGAAAGTTGCTTATTCGCATCTCTCCGCTGGTTCTTATGATCAAATCCGGGGGAGGAAGGCCAGCGGTGTCGAGATAAGAATCAAAAACATCTTCCGTCAGTTCCTCGGGTCTAACACCTGAATACAGCGCTTTCTTAGCCGCCCTTAAAATCTCGTTCCGTCCACTATAGCTCAGGGCGGCAACAAGGGTCATCCCTTTATTTGAGGCAGTATTTTCCTCTGCCTCCTTTATGATAACCTGAATACGCTCGGGCAGCCTCCATATCTCACCAATTGCTTTAAAGACGATGTCATTTTTTATTAACCTGTTGAGTTCTTTTATCAAATATAATTCAAGCAGCCTCATCAGGGTCGTTACCTCTGATGACGGTCTCTGCCAGTTTTCTATAGAAAAGGCATACAGGGTTAATGTCTTTAGTCCGAGATCCGCTGAAACCTCAATTATCTCATTTGAACGCTCTGCCCCACGCCTGTGGCCTTCTATTCTGGGAAGGCCGCGCAATTCAGCCCATCTTCCATTTCCATCCATTATAATGCCCACGTGCCTTGGTATACGACCGGTTAATAACAATTCCTTACCTCCCTACTTCCCTTTAATGGAATAAATATAGAGTACTGTTCTTAGCGGATTTTCACCCTTTAGTATATTCCCGGGTTTTATGCCGAACATAGGGCTTACAAGAACAATGATTTTATCACCAGTAGGTGCATAGTCAAGGACGGTACCCTTTATGTTGTCTATAAGAACGCCCTCCTCCATGGAAAGCCCGTTCCACCATAAATTTTTAATCTTAGAGCTTCTATAACCGAGCCCTTTTACCATCTTTAACAAAGGGATCCTTTCAACTAAGAGTACCTCTCTGTTTCTAAGAAAGAGTCTGTCTTTAATTGCCCATTCACCCCGTTCAACAATTGCCGATGGGGCCGACTTCTTGAATGTTGAGAGGAAACCTCCTGTATTGCTTTTGCTCCCCCATATCTTTCTATCCATATCGTCATATAAATTAAGGAATCCATCTTCATCATATGCGAGTACTAATTTGCCTGTCCGAGGGTCATCGATGTATATAAAATCGTATATACTAACACCTTTCGGGAGTTTTACAGTACCCCCCTTTTTATATTCTCCTTCCCATACTACCTTAAACACGTCACCTTCGAACCCCTCAGCAGTTGAATATGCCTGTGCTATAAGTCCATTGTCTATTCTCCGCATGAAGACATTATCTTTGTATAGTAGAATAAATTTATTATCTTTCAACTCATAAATATAAGAGGTAACATCATCTCCTTTCATTGATGTTATGATTATCTCATCCCTTCCATTTCTATTGAGGTCAATTGAGTCAAGCCAGAGGTGGTCATCGAGACTGGATCCCTTTATACAAACCTCACCTATTACCGGCTGAAGATCAACACCCAATGCGTAGACATTGATATCCTCCCCTGTGCTGAGAATAATCTCCTGTTTCCCATTCCCATTTATGTCGCCGATTGTTACGAACCTTAAGTCGAATGGAAGATCAAATGTTAGTAATGTCTCTTCCGTATATAGTGTGAAGAATTCTTCACCAAACCTCATTTCTTTTGCATAAGCAACGTCAATCTTAGTGTCCATCTCAGAAAATTTAAGACCATCGGATACCCAGAAAAGCCTTTGTATAAGAAGTGTACCCGAACCTAAAGGTTTAGCTGTCAGAAGAAGGGCAACTTCCGCATGAAGTCTTTTTGCCTCCTCAATGACCTTTGAGGGCTCATCCGTTTCAAGACCGGTGTCTATTATATTAAATCTCCCGGTCTCCTTCAGATTTCTATAATATGAGTCGGCTAAGTACCAGTCGAGACCTTTTGACTGGCAGAAGAGCATATTCACCTTTATCTCTGATATCCTGACCTTATCGCCTTCCTTTGCATCACCTTCAACTATAATACCTGTAGATGAATCCGGACCCGCTTCTTTTATCTCAAGCCTTCCGATGGAGGACTCTAATGTACCTAATGTCTCTTTTGTGACAGGGTGTTTAAAGGGGGCTTCTTCTCTCAGTATTTTAAATCGCATTCCCATCTTTACAGAGTCTTTTGTTCCGAGGTTAACCACAACTTTTTTATCTTCAACCATTACTACTCTACCTGTCATAGGTTTAAAGTATGAAATTGTTTCATCGCGCATCTTGTTAAGTGGATTATCATCTGCATATGAAGCAACTGGAGAGCATAGAGCATAGAGTAAAAAGTATAGAGCTGTTAGAAATGCATATG
>Ga0154888_1075_pt4 | contig 11722 bp, 9 predicted proteins | sample Rifle2008BG19ft_FD_105860 | JGI IMG/M metagenome (GOLD analysis project Ga0154888, IMG submission 105860) | Thermodesulfovibrio sp. RBG_19FT_COMBO_42_12
ATGGCCCCAAAGATGTCCACGATCAGTTCAGACCTTTCAAGTCAGGAAAGGGAACTTTTGATTTGATTGTCAGGAATATAAAAGATGTTTGTGACATGATTAATGTTCAGATAGGAGGAAACTTCACAAAGCGAAACTACAAAGAATTTCCACGTCTTCTTGACTACCTTATAGATAATGGATTGACACCCGATAAGATTTCCTATGTCAAATTCGATCCTGTATTCAGAGAGAGTGAAGAATTTATGCAGCCTGATTTCCATGAGGGATATGTCTCAATTAACGAACAATGGCTTTTTGATGCCGGCATATTCTTAAGAGAAGCGATTTTAAGGAAAGGGTTTCAGACACAGAAGATAATGCCTGCCGCCTGTATGATTGAACTTAAACAAAATTTGGTTATATGTTATGATGGAAGTATATATAAATGCCCGGGGTTCCTTGGGAGAGAAAGGTTTTGTGTCGGGGATTTGGGAAGTGGTATCGGAGACTACAAACAATCCCATAACCTTGACAATTATAAGAATGATGAGTGTCTGAATTGCAGCTACCTGCCATTATGTTTTGGCGGCTGCAGGTATATGAAGTTTTTACGAGACGGGGATATGAACGGGGTTGACTGCAAAAAATCATTTCTTGATGCCTCACTGGAGCAGTTAGTAACAGTCTCATAATAAAATGGAAAATCATTTCAATTTGTCTGTCATGCCCGAAGTTCTTAATCGGGCATCCAGTCTGGGTTTTAAGCCCTCTGGATTCCCGCTCAACACACTGCGGGAATGACGGCGATGTTGTTACTATTTTGAGACCGTTAATAATTAGTGTCTATGTATAAATGCCATGTTTTAACACCCTCCCCTCACCCCTCCCATCAAGGGAGGGGAAATATAGGAGAACCTCACCTCAGGGGAAAGGCATATTTACTCGAAAAAATATTTATTCGTTTCTTATTCATAATTCCGTCCCTGTTGCTCCTTTTTCTATCCTCTCCATCTTTCTCGGACGCGTTTGAAGCAGCAGTTCTGAAAAGCGCTGATATCAAACCGTATGACGATGTGCTGAAAGGGTTTAAACGTTCCTGTGACTGTAATGAGAGCGTTTTTTTGCTCAGCGATATTAAGAACAGAGATACACAAGATACAATTCTTAAAAAGAAACCTGACGTAATACTTACAATCGGTATCGAGGCGCTCAAATATGCACAAAAAATAAAAGATATTCCGGTTATCTACACCATGATCCCCTTTCACCATTCTCATATTGCCAGACAGAAAAACATATCCGGTGTATGCATGTTTATTCAACCGGAAAGGCAAATAGACACAATCCTTGAAGTGTTTCCTGACACAAAACGTATAGGTCTCATTTATGATCCGGGGAATACAGGGGAATTTGTTCATGATGCGATGGATGCGGCAAAATCGAAAAAAATTGAATTAGTCGCAATTAAGATTTTTAAGGCTAAAGAGGTGCCGTCAATTATAGAAAGTATGAAAAACAAAATAGATGTATTCTGGATGCTGCCGGATACAACTATTGTCAATTCTGAAACAATTGAAGCAATACTCCTGTTTTCATTCCGGAACAAGACCCCTGTCTTTGCCTTCTCAAAAAAATATGTGGAAATGGGAGCAACGGCAGCATTAGGTATTGATCCATATGACATGGGCATACAGGCAGGGGAGATTGCAAAAAAACTTTTCACTGAAGGCAACGCCCGGGGTCATATCCTTTCTCATCCGGGAAAAAGAGTTTTAATCATCAACCGAAAAATAGCTAATAAACTAAGATTAAAAATACAAGAGGAAATTCTCAGAAAGGCAGATGTATATGAATAAAAATCTAGGAGTTAAAGTGAAACAGAGCCTGGGCTTCAGATTATTTACAGCATTTGCCTGCGTTCTTATCGTTGTTTTATCGGTATATACAACATGTTCCATCATGCGTGAGAGAAAAGAGGTTAAAAAAGACCTCATGAGGGAAGGAGAAATGCTTGCCGGTCTTTTAGCATATTATTCGAAGGCAGGGGTGTTTGCAGAAAATATTGATTTACTGAAGACTGCTGCAGAAAGCATCACGATTCAGAAGGATATTTCAAGGGTTTCAATTTATAATGCCGGGTTAAAAGCCCTCTATGTATTCAATAAAATGCCTCCTGAAAAGCAAGACAAAGAGGACGTATATTTAAAGAAAATGATTTCAGGTGACCTTACATCCGCTAAATCATTTAAGGTTATCGAAACAAGAAAAGCTTTTGATTTCCTGAAGCCGGTAGTTCTTGAATCTTTTCACCAAAAAGAAGAAGCGCTCTTTTTTGACAAAAAAGATTTAGTAAAAAAAGAGACCGTCATTGGATATGTCAGGATTGTATTGGATAAAAGTTCCTATCGTACTGAGATAGTCTCTATATTACTGAATAATATTGCGATTGCTTTCATATTCATCCTGTCAGGTATTGTGATCGTCTATCTTGCGGTGAAAAAATTCACAAAGCCTCTTGCAACACTAACCGAGCACATGAGATTATTCGGAACAGGAAAGTATGTCGAAAAGGCTCCGGTTGAATCAATGGACGAAATAGGAAAACTTGCAGAAGCATTTAATGCCATGATTGAAAACCTGAGAAAACGTGAAAGTGAACTAAGACAAGCACAGAAGATGGAGGCGCTTGGAAGATTTGCAAGGGGTATCGCCCACGATTTTAATAATATTCTTGCAACGATTCAGGGCATTGTATATATTCTGAAAAAGAAACTGGAAGGTTATAGTTCTGTTATTCAGTACCCGGAACAGATACAGAATTCCTTAGTAAAGATGCAAAACCTTATAAAAGGGTTGCTCAGATTCAGCAAAACACAGGCAATCTATTTTCAACCGGCAGATATTAATAAAATTATAAATAAATTGATACCCTTTCTGAAAGATCTTGCAGGGGATACGGTGAATATAGAAACATCCCTTTCAGAGGACCCCTTAATAACAATGGCTGATGAACTTCAGATAGAGCAGGTTTTCATAAACCTCTGTACAAACGCACGTGATGCCATGCCTGAAGGAGGATTATTTACCATAAAGACAGAATCTTTTAATGTTGATAACGAATATGCACTGAAGCATCCACTGACGAAGCCCGGCAGGTATATCCTTATTTCAGCAACTGATACCGGTACAGGCATGAATGGAGAGATAAAAGAGAAGATATTCGAACCTTTCTTTACTACAAAAGCCGACAGCAAAGGCATTGGCCTCGGTCTTTCTATTGTCTACGGAATCATTGAACAGCACAAAGGGTATATTGATGTTGATACAGAATTAGGGAAAGGGACCGTATTCAAGATATTTCTTCCATTGATGGAAAAAAAATAGTTAAATGAACATAATAAAGACTTACTAAGGAGTTCATAAGTAAGGCATCATTATTGAAAAATCTCCCCTCACCCCTCTTTACCAAAGAGGGGTATGTTTCCTCCCTTTGGTAAAGGGAGGTCAGGAGGGATTTTATAATCAATGTCTTCATACTTATGACCGTATTAGTATCATGAGAGGAGTAGACACATGGGGAAAATACTTATCGTAGATGATGATGAAGATTTAAGGAATATTGTTAAGGACATTTTAACGGAGGAAGGCTTTTCGATATCGGAAGCTCCCGATGGTTTAATCGCTATAAAAATCTTTAAAAATGATATCCCTGATGCTGTGCTTCTTGATCTGAAAATGCCTCACATGAATGGGATTGAAACAATGAAAGAACTCCGCAAAATCGACAGATGCGTGCCGATTATTATCCTGACTGCTCACGGCGACATCCCCACCGCGGTTGAGGCTATTAAATGCGGGGCATATGATTTTACATTGAAACCTCCTGAATTCGACAGGCTTATCATAACCCTGAAAAGGGCTGTTGAAAAACGTATGCTGGAAATGGAGATAGAAAAGACGCATTATAACCTTGAATTATCCCTTGAACACCTTCTTGGCAAAAGCAATGCAATAAAAAAGGTTATAAAACAGATACTCCAGGTTTCACAGACTGATTTTTCAGTAATAATTCAGGGAGAAACAGGCACAGGGAAATCTTTTGTCGCCAGTGCAATACATAATATGAGTAAAAGGACAAATAAACCTTTAATAGCTGTGGATATCGGATTGATACCCGACTCCCTTGTTGAAAGCGAACTCTTCGGCCATAAGAAAGGATCATTTACAGGCGCTGAGAGGGATACGGCCGGGTATTTTGAGGTTGCACATCACGGTACCATATTCATAGATGAACTTGAGAATATATCGCCCCATGTGCAGGGCAAGCTCCTTACCGTTATTGACAAGAAAAAGGTCTATCCCATCGGCAGCACAATGCCTGTAGACATAGATGTCAGAATCATAGCCTCAACAAATAAAGATGTCAGGCAGAATGTTCTGAAAAAAGAATTCAGGGAGGATCTATTCTATCGCCTTGGTGAATTTATCATTGACCTTCCGCCGCTAAGAGAAAGGATCGACGATATCCCGTTTTTTGCAAATAAATTTATTTATGAGGCAAGTATAGAGTTAAATACACAGATTAAAGAAATCACTGAAGACGCACTCGTTCTGTTGACTAACCACAATTGGCCTGGTAATGTGAGAGAATTAAAAAATGTCATGAGAAAGGCATTGCTTCTCGCCAAGAGCGACGTTATCAGTCAAGAATGCATAGAATTTTTGATAACAGAGCATGACAGTGATAAAGGCATTTCTCCCCGTTCATCTCTTAAAAATACTGTGAGAGCCCTTGAAAAACAACAAATCCAGGCGGCTTTGAAAAAGACCGGCAACAATAAAACAAAGGCTGCAGAATTACTCGATATAAGTTACAGAACCCTTTTCGAGAAAATAAAAGAATATGGTCTCACCTGATTACCTGTCCACTCAACTACAACTATATACTTTTTGCATACAGTATGAGTTTTTCCGCATAGTTTTTCTTTCATCTTATCCCTGTCTATAAAAACATTTAATTTAAAATCAAGGAGTTGTTATTTCTTATGCGATTGGTATTGCCCTTGCTATACTTTAAAATTAATTCATTTCATTCCTAAAAAGAATGAGGGGTAAAAAATACCGGATTAAGGTGAAACATTATGGAAAATAAAGCGTTTGAAAAAAATACTTTTTATGAATTATTACCGGCTGAAACTGCTACGCAACGAACACAAACACACGTCATTTTCAAAGGGAATATCCTCATAATGGATGACCTCGAAATAATCAGGTTTTCTCTCTATCTTATGCTCTCGGGACATGGATTTAAAGCCCATCTTACCTCAAACGGCTCTGATGCAATCGAAAGTTATATCAAAGCTAAAGATTCGGGACAACCTTTTGATGCTGTTATCATGGATTTAAATATCCCGGCTGGTATGGGAGGTAAGGAAACTATTAAGAAATTGCTTGAAATTGATCCGGAAGTAAGGGCAATTGTTTTAAGCGGCAATCTTGATGATCCTGCAATGACTAATTACCGGGAGTACGGTTTTAAAGGTGCCTTACACAAACCTTATGTCGAAAATGAGCTTATACAGACATTATACGAAATAATTCAATAAACAGGATACTACGATAAAGATTAGTACGAGGAAAAATGACAAACGACGGTAAACAAAAAAAGGCGGGAAAAAAATTCAGAGTCAATAATTCAATATTTCGAATACTAACAAAAACTGCACCATCTGCAATCTTTATTTGCCAGGATGAGAAGTTTTGCTATATCAATCCGGCAATGGAAGCAATTACCGGTTATTCCAAAAAAGAACTTTGTACAATGAATTTTTGGGACATTGCACATCCTGACTTTTGGAGTTTTGTAAAAGAGGCAGGACTTGCAAGGCATCGAGACGTACGGATGCCATTTCGTTATGAGGCTAATATCCTTACTAAAAGCGCTCATGAACGATGGATTGATGTTTCTTTAACATCAATCCATTTCAGAGGGAGGCCTGCTGTATTGGCAATGGCATTAGATATTACAGAGCGCAAACAGACCGAAAAGGCGCTCATGGAGAGCGAGGAACGCTATCGCGCTATTGTTGAGGATCAAACTGAATTAATCTGTCGCTTTACCCCTACCGGTACGATCACATTCGCTAATAATGCATTCTGTCGTTATTTTACGAAGAATCAATATTGTCTGGAGGGTAAAAACTTCTATGCACTTATACCGGTAGACGAATTTGAACGTGTAATAAAGCACATAATCTCTCTGAACTGGAAAAACTCTCTGACTACTTATGAATGCAGGGTTTTAGCACCGAATGGAGAAATTCGCTGGCACCGATGGTCAAATCGGGCGCTTTTCGACAGTAAAAAGCGCCTTATAGAGTATCAGGCAGTAGGAATGGACATTACTGATCGAAAAAAAGCGGAAGAAGAGCTTCGCGCCCTGGCACTCCTTGATGAACTAACAGGTCTTTATAACCGGAGAGGTTTTTTTACCCTTGTTGAACAGGAGCTAAAAATAGCAAACAGATTAAAAAAAGAAATGCTGCTTCTTTATCTTGACGTTGACGATTTAAAGTTAATTAATGATACCTTTGGGCACCATGCTGGAGATATTGCACTCATTGACATTTCATATATCTTAAAAGAGACATTCCGCGAATCTGATATTATTGCCCGGATTGGCGGAGATGAATTCACAGTCCTGGCAATACAAACTGATGATACAAATACTGAAATCCTTCATACTCGTCTCCAGGACAATATTAAATCTTATAATGCAAACGGCAAGAAACGCTTTAGAATTTCGTTAAGTATGGGCATCGTAAGCTATCATCCGGAATCACCTCGTCAAATTCCTGATCTGCTCAGAGAGGCTGATACCCTAATGTATGCGCAGAAACAGAAAAAAATGGAATATCTCAATCCTTAGAAGGCTCTCATGTTCTATATATGTTACAAAAATTTAACCTCCTCTATTGCTCAAGGTGAGTCTTTTTAATCTCCTCTATTGCTCAAAAACAATTTTCAATTGCATTACCTTGATCAAGATATTAAAATTCTACAGGCATGATATCTCACATCCATAAAATAGTTTCGGAGGTCAGCATAGAAAGACTAAAAAATTATATTAAATCCGTTGAAGGATTACGCCACGGATGGGAGAATTATGATGCCCTGGAGGAAAAAGCCGGGTTCATTGAAGAAACCTTACGATCTTTTAATCTTAAAGTGGGAAACCAAGATGTACCTTTTCATGGAAGAACTTATCGTAACATCATAGCTACAACAGAAGGCATTGATAAAGAAAAGGACTGGATACTTTTAGGCGCCCACTACGATGCTGCATGGGGGAGCCCCGGTGCCGATGACAATGCCAGTGGAGTTGCGGTATTACTTGAAGCAGCAAATATATTGAGCAAAAAAAAATTTAACAGAACTATTCAATTTGTTGCCTTTACACTCGAAGAACCTCAACCACAGACTATTAATTTTTTAATAGGCAGCGACCATTTCGCCCGTGAAGCAAAAAAACAGAGGAATAAATACAAGGCTGTATTCATTCTTGAGTCAGTCGGATACACCGACAATACAGAAAGGAGTCAGGTTGTGCCTATTTTTGTAAGGATACCCGTACCTAAAAAAGGTAATTTCCTTGGCGTTATTGCAAACCGGAGGTCTAAGGCCATAATGGATACTTTCTACCACTTAGCGAACGAATATATTCCTGAACTCATTGTTGTTCCTTATAAGGTTCCTCTATCAGGCCGTATTATCCCGGAAACGCGGTTTAGCGACCATGCCTCATTCTGGAATTGTGGATACCCGGCACTTATGCTGACCGATACAGCAATGTTCAGAAATCCTCATTACCACACTTACCACGATAAGAGTGAAACACTCGATTTTACTTTTATAGTTAACGTCACCAAGGCTGTGGTTAGTGTTATATTGAAATTGAGCTCGGATCATACAGATGGCTGAATTTTAACAATCTATGGCTGAAAGTAAAAAAATAATGAAACAAGGACTAAATAGAGTCTGTCCATAAATTCATATTTTGTCATTGTCCGGTCAAGTCGGGGAATGACGGACTATTTGAATAGCAATTTATGGACAGATACTAAATAAATTTCCTCATGATTTTTTGCTCGTTTTGGTATAAAAAGACGTAAGTTTCTTTACTACATTATCGCTCTGACAGTGGGAGCATTTGATCTTCGGTTTAGCTTCAAATTCTTTAATCGAGAGGAACACTATAAAGTCTCTCTTACAGTCATTGCAGATATATTCATATGCTGGCATAAAAACCTCCCTTTCAGGTTTACTTAGTTTCTTGAGTTTCTTAAGTTTCTTGTGTTTTTAGGGTTTATAACACAAGAAACCATACAAACTCAAGAAACTGTGCTAACCGAGTATCCCTTTCAATATCTCTCCATGCACTGGCCCGTAGACTGTAAGAGAAAACCATTCTTTTTTGACCAATCTTTCAGTAAGCTCTCTGATCTGATTCAGACTGATTGAATCAATTTTTTTCATAATCTCCTTCGGAGAGTAATACCTTCCATAATATATTTCCTGACGTGCAATGTTGTTCATTCGGCTGTTCGTCGATTCAAGCCCCAAGATTATATTACCCTTAAGCTGATTTTTTGCACGTTTCAGTTCTGTCTCGTTAAGAGTATCCCTTAAACTACGCATCTCTTTAAGAATTAGCTCTAATACCTCCCGCACCTTTTTCCTGCTAACGCCGGCATAGACACCCCACACACCTGCATCAAAATATGATGCCATAAATGAATATATCGAGTATGCAAGCCCCCTTTTCTCCCTTACTTCCTGAAAAAGCCTTGAGCTTATACCAGCACCAAGAATGGTGTTAAGTACATAAAGTTTATAACGTTCTTTACTTGCCTGAGGAAGACTTTTGACCCCCAGGCATAAATGAACTCCAGAGAGATCCTTACTGAACACATCGACCTTGCCTGTAAAATCAGGTAGTGTACCTCTGTCGGGCTCTGAACCCCGCCTTAAGTTGCCGAGATTTTTATTGAGCACAGAAAGCAGATGATCATGTTCAAAATTCCCTGTACAGGATACAACTATATCTTTTGTGCCGTAATACTTTCTTATATGTGAGAGGAGGTCATCTTTTGTGAATGATCTTACAGTCTCCCTGTGCCCAAGAACAGGCTGCCCGAGTCCCGAATGGCCCCAGATAGTCTGGTTGAAAAGGTCATGAATATAGTCATCAGGGGTATCTTCGACCATTTTTATCTCCTCTTTTATTATTTTCTTCTCCTTCCCGATATCTTCTTCAGGAAATGTCGAGTGGAGGAAAACATCTAATAATAATTCAGCGCCTTCTTCAAGGTATTCGTCAAGCAACTTTATATAGAATGTTGTGCTTTCTTTTGATGTGAATGCATTGAGGTCTCCACCGAGAGAATCAATCTCGATTGCAATGTCCCTTGCAGTTCGTTTTTTTGTCCCTTTAAAAAACATGTGTTCGAGAAAATGGGATATCCCGTTCTTTTCAGGTGGCTCGTTCCTCGAACCCACCTTTACCCATATGCCAAGGGCAACAGATCGCATGTTCTTCAGCGATTCCGTAACTACAGGTACCCCATTGTATAGATGTTCTTTTACAAACATATACTTATCTCATTAAACCATATAATGCAAACACTATTCAAAAAATTATTAAACCCGAAAAATGCAATTACTAAGAAGTGCATAAGTAAGGCATCATTATTGAAAAATCTCCACTCACCCCTCCCGGAGCGGGTCTCAGTGAAGGGTCGCATCGACTTTACCAAAGAGGGGTATGTTTCCTCCCTTTGGTAAAGGGAGGACAGGAGGGATTTTATAATCAATGTCTTCATACTTATGACCGTATTAGTAACGGCAGGCATGTGTGCAGCAAAAGCTCTTTTGTTCTCCTCAGCGAATCCGCCTGAGTGCGGACAGCTCCTTTGTGAGCGGTTTAATGACCCGGATTCCCTGCACGTTTTCATTCTTATCGCTTAGATACCATACAGACGTAAATTCTGCGTTCAAGAGGTTTTGTCGCCCCGGCGACTCGCTGAGGAGAGATGCATATGTGCCTGTCGTCTTTCTATCCAAATGCATTTTCCGGATTAAACAATGAATTTTAAACTAAAAGCGCAAAATTCTGACTAAATTCCGGTTTTTATTGAGGCAGCAGTTTGAAATACAAGTTTATTACGGTGTCTCTGGTTTTATTTTACCGCTCTCCCTCAATGCCTCTTTCCTGGACAGGCGTATCCTCCCTAACTTATCTATCTCTATAACCTTTACAAGAACCTCGTCTCCTTCATTTATCTCATCTGTTACCTTTGCTATTCTCTTTTCTGAAACCTGAGATATATGGAGCAGGCCTTCTGTTCCAGGAAGGATTTCTACAAACGCACCAAAATCAACAATCCTCTTTGCCTTGCCGAGATATATCTTACCAAGTTCAGCCTCAGCGGTAATATTGTTTATTATCTCCATCGCCTTTTTTGCCGATTCCCCGTCGGGGGAGGCTATATTTATGAGACCGCTATCGCTTATATCTATCTTTACCCCTGTCTGTTCTACTATACCGCGGATGACCTTCCCACCTGTGCCTATTACATCACGAATCTTGTCTTGCTTAATCTGCATTGTATAAATCCTCGGGGCATAAGGTGCAAGATTGTCCCGGGGTACACTGATTGTCTCGCTCATCTTAGCAAGTATATAGAGTCTGCCTTGCCGCGCCTGATCGAGCGCCTTTTCCGTTATCTCACGTGATATACCACTTATCTTTGTATCCATCTGGAACGATGTAATCCCTTTTTCTGTTCCGGTCACCTTAAAGTCCATATCGCCGAGATGGTCTTCAAGGCCGAGGATATCAGTAAGAATAACAACCCTGTCATCTTCCTTTATAAGTCCCATTGCAATGCCGGCAACATGAGACTTAACGGGGACACCTGCATCCATCAAGGCAAGGGAGCTACCGCAGACTGTTGCCATGGACGACGATCCGTTAGACTCTAATATGTCCGAGACTATTCTTATTGTATAAGGAAATTCTGCCTTTGTCGGTATCACAGCCTTAACCGCCCTCTCCGCAAGCATACCATGGCCTATCTCACGCCTGCCAGGCGATCTCAACGGCTTTACCTCACCGACACTGAAGGGTGGGAAATTATAATGCAACATAAATGTCTTTGAAGACTCACCATCCAGTGAATCAATCCTTTGTTCATCCTCTGAGGTACCAAGGGTTACAACCGCAAGACACTGGGTCTCTCCTCTTATAAACAGCGCTGAGCCATGTGTTCTTGGAAGGATGCCAACCTCAGAACTTATTTTTCTTATATCTTCAGGAGACCTTCCGTCCACCCTGATGTTTTCATTGATGATCATGCCTCTTACAAGGTCTTTCTCAATATCGCTAAATGCAGCAACTATATCCATTGTTATATCTTTCTCACCAGTGTTCAGCTTCTCGATTACCTCTTTAAGTATCTCATCAAGGGTTTTCTGTCTCATCATTTTGTCAGGAATAGTAATAGCATTTTTTATTTTTTCTAAGGAAATCTCTGTAACAGCGTTCCTGAGTTCTTCATCTACAACAGACATCACTACATGTCTTTTTTCTTTACCGGCTATGGCCTGAAGTTCCCTCTGAATAGCGCATATACGTTTGATCTCTTTGTGTGCTATATCCAAAGCCTCAAGGAGGTCGGAT
>Ga0154888_1050_pt1 | contig 11686 bp, 13 predicted proteins | sample Rifle2008BG19ft_FD_105860 | JGI IMG/M metagenome (GOLD analysis project Ga0154888, IMG submission 105860) | Thermodesulfovibrio sp. RBG_19FT_COMBO_42_12
AATTAGAACACAGGTAGCAGAAAAAAGAACCGGATAATTTTAAAGGTTGAAGGTGTTTTTAAAAAAGGCCGTGCAAAGATGCATGGCCTTTTTGCTTGCCGGACAGGAATACACTGCAGGATCATAAAATAATTCTCCGCAATCCCGATATATGTCGGGACATCAGCAATTCTCGGTGAATTTGGAAACCCTTGAGATTGCTTCGCTCCACTCGCAATGACGAATAAAGTTTTCGTAGTGTGTCATTGCGAAGGGCTTTATCCTGAAGCAATCTCCTGATGTTTTCATCGAGAATTGCTGTCAAGACATTATCTTAATTGCATTATTCGGGCTAATTCTTTATTATTTAATAAAAGGGTTAATCCTTAATCAAGAGGAACCAGACACATGCAAAAAGAGAAAGTCCTTATCATTGATGATGAGAATTTCATACTCCAGCTTTCCAAGGATATATTGACAAAAAGCCACTATGAAGTAAAGACAACATCAGACGGAAGGGAAGGCATAAAACTCCTTGAAAATAATAGTTTTGACCTGGTATTAACAGATATAAAGATGCCCAATATCAATGGCCTGGATATCATCAGACACGTAAGGTCAACAAATAAAGAGATACCGATTATTGTTGTTACAGGTCATGGGACGCTCGATATTGCGATAGACTCTTTGAGGTTAGGAGCTCAGGGGTTTATATTAAAGCCCTTTACCCCGGTAGAGCTCAGGACCGCTGTAGCAGAGGCATTGGAAAAGACAAGATTGCTTAGCGAAAATATAAGAATGCGTGCCCTGATGCCGCTTTTCGAGGTCAGCAAAGAGATATTAAGCGAGGTTGATCCTAAAAGACTGCTTAAACAAATAGTGGACATCGCGGTCAAAGAGACACGGGCAGATGAAGTGTGTCTTGCATTGATAGACGAGGCAACAGGTAAGTTGAAAATGAAGGAATCTTATGGGTTGTCACCTGATTTCATAAGAAAGTTTGAAGATAAATTTAGTGAGAACATAGCAGGGCTTATTTTTAAAGATAAAAGGCCTTTTCTTTTTACCCCTGAGGTTGAATTACCCGCTGAACTTAAGAAGGCATTAGAGAATGAGGGTATTTCTTCTGGTATTTATGTGCCGCTCACTATCGGGGGAAATATTATTGGCCTCCTTAGCATATGCAGTAAAAGCAGTGAACATCCATTTACTCTCTCAGAGGTTGAACTTGTTTCGGTCCTGAGCGGTCAGGCTGCTGCTGCGATAGAGAATGCACGCCTCTATGAAAAGCTCGAAGCGTCTTATCTTTCTACGATAGTCACTCTATCCTGTGTAGTTGAGGCAAGGGATTTGTATACAGACAAGCATATGAAAGATATTGCAGAATATTCTGTTACAATTGCAAAGAAATTAAGACTTCCTGATAGTGATATCGAAAACATCAGAAGAGCAGCCCTTTTACACGATCTCGGAAAGATATCCGTACCTGACTGTATTCTTATGAAGCCGGGCAAACTTTCTGAAGAAGAAATGGATATTATTAAAAGACATCCTGCAAACGGTGCCAAGATGATTGAGCCGGTTGAACCACTTAAACATACAAGAGAAATAATAAAATCCCACCAGGAGTGGTTTGACGGTTCTGGTTATCCCGAAGGTCTTCGGGGAGAAGATATACCCCTCGGTGCAAGGATAATAGCTGTAGCAGATGCATTCGGCGCAATGACAACTGACAGGCCATATAGAAAGGCACTCACCACAGAGAAAGCTATAAAAGAACTAAAAGAAGGCGCCGGAACACAATTTGATCCCCGTCTTGTGGAGATATTTATCTCTATTCTTGAAGAAAAAATACCCCATAATGAAGGTCTTTAAAATCCTCTTTAGATTAAGCAAATAATGTACTATGGAAACCACGCTTGACAGTATCCGGGATATAAGATTATACCAGTCAAGAACAGGATACCGTTTTTCCGTAGATTCTCTTCTGCTTTATGATTTCGTGAATCTTAGAAAAGTAAGCAGCATTGCTGATCTTGGTGCAGGATCAGGCATTGTAGGAATCTTGCTTGCCAAGAAATATCCTGATGCGAATATTACTCTTTTTGAGCTTCAGGAGAGTCTTGTTAGACTTGCAGAGAGGAATGTACTCTTAAATAAACTTGAAGATAGGATAAGGGTAGTCAAGGCTGACATAACCGAACTAACAACATCTAACTCTTCACTCCATGCTCCAAACTTTTATGACCTCGCTGTATCGAACCCTCCTTTCAGGAGGCTTAAGAGTGGTCTTATGAATATTGAGGAGGAAAAGGCCATTGCAAGGCATGAGATAAAGTTAAGGCTTCATGAACTTATCAACGCTGCATCATATCTTTTAAAGGCAAGGGGCAGGTTCTTCATGATTTATCACCCTTGTAGACTTTCATATCTTATGGATACCTTAAAAAAGAGATGTCTCGAACCGAAAAGATTGAGATTTGTTCATTCAACTATATCATCGGAGGCAAAGATGATTTTGATGGAGGCCGTTAAAGGGGGAAAAGAAGGATTAAAGGTAGATAAGCCACTTTATATATATAAGGAAAATGGCACGTATACAGACGAGTTGGAAGAGATATATACCCTCCCCTGCTGAATCTCTCATAACGGTTGAAACTCTTATCCGTAATTCCGCAGATCGGTCCCGAATGTTTCCGGGCTTTCTTAAAGAAGGATCCCGGACTTCGGCGTAAGCTCAGTCGAACGACAAGCCAAGATGACAGAAGAAAAGGTTAGCAATGTCAATATAAGTTGTTTATTAATTGATTTAGATAATTTATGGACATATGGTAGTTTTTTGTGTATAATAACCAAAATTTTAGAAAGGAGGTGGCGTATGGTAAAACTCAGGTTTTTAGGTATTCTGATTCTCTTACTTGCCCTACCTGCAATCGTATTTGCAGCAGGCAAGCATGAAGGCCTCAACTGCACTGGTTGTCACGGCATTCACACTGCAAAGGGGGATATAATATTTGCGGTTGAACCAAACAAAAAGGCACTCAACCCAAAGACAAAACAGCCGTATACTGGAATAACCGCCCTCTGCCTTGGTTGCCACGAGTCAACTGATAGAGGAGGGTTAGGAATCCTCTCAGTCTCGGCTACTCACAGCCATCCATATGGTGTGGTACCAAATACAAAGGTTGCCATTGTACCAGACGTCTTCTTAAGAGATGGTAGATTAGATTGCGTTGGCTGTCATGACCCTCACCCATCAAATTTAAACTATAAATATCTGAGGGTTGATACAGCAAAGGGTGCAAAGATGCAAAATTTCTGCGCAATGTGTCATCCTGCAAAGGCAGATCCCAGTGTTTTAAGGGATTTAAAGATATTCAATAGCATGGATGAAAGGAAATTTGCCCCACCCAAGAAGTAATTTAGGCAATGATTAAGGAAGAGGCTTAAAATAAGCCTCTTCCTTAGATAGGACTACTCAGATATTTGTGGAACTACCGAAGGACTTCCTTACATATCTGTCAGTAGAGAAAGGTCTTTCAAGAAATACTGTTGAGTCTTATTTTCTTGACCTCAGAAAATTTCAGGACTTTCTATCATCGGTAAAGAAAGATTTTGTCTCGTTCTCGAAGGCTGATATAATTGATTTTCTTGAAAGGCTAAGAGAGAAAGATTACTCTGTATCCAGTATATGTAGGTTTATATCTTCGATCAAGGGGCTATGCAAGTATCTTATTGTTGAGAATGTTATAAAGGATAACCCTTCAGAAAACCTGCAGTCACCAAAGAGATGGGAAAGGCTTCCGAAATCACTCAGCATCTCTGAGGTTAGGTCTTTACTCGAAACAAACCTATCTCCTAACCAGTATAGACCCATCACAGTAAGAGACCATGTAATGTTTGAACTGTTGTATTCTTCAGGCCTCCGTGTCAGTGAGCTGGTATCCCTTAAACTTGATGATATTAATTTAGAGTCAGGCTTTTTAAGAGTTTTAGGAAAGGGTTCAAAGGAACGTATTGTACCTGTCAATATGAGAGCGATGGAAAAAATCAAGAGATACATAAACCAGCAAAGGCCGGATATTCTGAAAAACAGGCGGTCTTCTTATCTTTTTGTTACAAGGAGAGGAAGGCCGATGACAAGGCAGCGTTTCTGGCAGACGACAAAGACTATAAGCAGGAGGCTTGGAATTAAACTTTCACCACATACAATGAGACACTCCTTTGCAACACACCTACTGGAGGGTGGGGCTGATCTCAGATCATTACAGAAAATGCTCGGCCACTCTGATATATCAACAACCCAGATATATACAAAGGTAACGACCGACAGGATAAAAAAGGTTTATACAAAACACCATCCAAGGGCCTAAAAAAGTTTACAATCCCCCTTAACCTGAATAATGCAGACCTTGTTCAAAAATTTATTTAACTCGATAAATTATCGAGAATATTTTTATTTGTTATGTTAATAAAAATATTCGTTATGCCATTAGTTAAAGGTACACTAAGGTATCGAAAAATAAATTTTTCACAACATCTGCATTATTCAATTGCATTTTTTGGGTTAATCCCCCTTTTATAAAAGGGGGACTGAGGGGGATTACCTTAAATCATTTTATTTTGTATACTTAGTTTGTTGGGTTGAAACTAACAAAAAAACAGTGTAAACTTTGTGGACTGAGCAAACCCTATAAACTGAATAAACTTTATTGTGGAGGTAACAAATGCCCGATAGGTTAAGTTTTGACAAGCTTTATAGACTTTGTGACCCTGCAATCTTTATCTTCAATACAACTGATGATCTGCCGGATTTTAAAGAAACTATAGGTCAGGAGAGGGCTCTGCATGCCCTCGACTTTGGCCTGAGCCTTGATAGCACAGGGTTTAATATATTTCTTCTCGGCGAGCATGGCACAGGCAAGATGACCACGGTAAGATCATTTCTATCACAGAAGGCTATGAACGAACCCGCGCCCAAGGACTGGTGCTATGTTTACAATTTCAAGGACTCCGATGTACCTGTAGCCATCTCCCTCGAACCCGGGAAAGCAATAGTATTTCAGAAAGATATGGAAGAACTTATAAAGATACTGCGGGCTGAAATCCCGAAGGTCTTCGAATCAAAGGAGTATGAAAAACAGAAAAATAAGATAGTAGAGGAGTCTCAGAAACAACAGAAAGAACTCTTTTCCAGCCTCGAGGAAGAGGCTCAGGAAAAAGGTTTTTCGGTTCGTAAAACAGTCAGCGGCCTGATAATAGTACCGGTAAAGAAGACAGGAGAACCGCTAACTGAGGAGGAGTACGAGTTACTTGATGAGACGACAAGGAAGAAGATAGACGAGATAGGAAGGGCCCTTCAAGAGAAGCTTAATGACGTAGTGCGCCTGGTGCGGGAAAGTGAAAAGATGGTCAAGGAAGCAATGGCAAGGCTCGAGAAGGAAGCAGCCCTTGCATCTGTAGGCCATCCCATTGACGAACTAAAGAACAAGTACAGGGATCACGAGAAGATTACGACATATTTAAAAGATGTAAAGGAAGACATCCTTGAACACCTCGACGATTTCAAACCTCAGGAAGAACAGCCACCCCAGTTGCCGTTTATGAAGCTTCCCAAGACAGAACCTACATTCACGAGGTTTACCGTAAATGTCCTCGTGAACAACAAAGATTGCAAGGGGGCGCCGTGTATATTTGAAAGCAATCCAACTTATTATAATCTTTTCGGAAGGATTGAGCATAAGATACAGTACGGAATCGCAATAACAGACTTTTCAATGATAAAAGCCGGCTCCTTGTATAAGGCAAACGGCGGTTACATTGTAATCAACGCCCTTGACCTTTTAAGAAATATCTTTGCTTACGATGCACTGAAACGCGCTATCAGGAATAAGGAGGTAAAGATAGAGGACGTCTGGGAGCAATACAGGCTGATATCAACAACAACCCTCAAGCCTGAGGCTATAACGCTCGATGTCAAGGTTATACTTGTAGGAAACCCATATCTCTACTATCTCCTTTACAACCTCGATGAAGAATACAGGGAACTTTTTAAGGTTAAGGCTGACTTTGACAGCAGGATGAATAGAACGGATGAAAATATTCATAAGTACGCCTCTTTTGTTGCTAATATGTGCAGAGAGGAAAAACTCCTTCCTTTTGACAGGACCGGCGTTGCAAAGGTTGTCGAGTTTGGTTCGAGGCTTACAGACCATCAGGAGAAGCTATCTTCGAGGTTCAGCGATATCGCTGACATCTTGAGAGAGGCAAGCTACTGGGCATCAAGGGCCAATAGCAATGTTGTCAGCGATAAGCATGTCCAGCAGGCTGTAGATGAGAGGATATACAGAACAAACAGGATTGAAGAACGCTTAAGGGAGATGATCCTGGAAGGGACTATAATTGTTGATACAGCAGGAGAGAAGGTTGGACAGATTAACGGTCTTGCTGTACTCGACCTTGGCGACTATAGTTTTGGAAAACCATCGAGGATAACGGCAAGGACATATGCAGGAAAAGCAGGGATTGTGAACATAGAGCGAGAGACAAAGATGAGTGGCAAGATACACGAGAAGGCAATACTCATCATCACAAACTACCTTGGAAGCACATATGCAAGAAAAAAGCCGATAAGCTTGTCTGCGTCAATCACGTTCGAACAACTATACGATATGGTCGAAGGTGACAGTGCCTCATGCGCAGAGCTTTATGCACTTCTGAGCAGTATTGCCAATATCCCCCTGAAACAGTGTATTGCGGTGACTGGATCGATGGATCAGAACGGGGATGTCCAGCCTGTTGGTGGAATCAATGAAAAGATAGAAGGCTTTTTCGACCTTTGCAGGATTATAGGACTTGATGGAAGTCATGGAGTGATTATACCAGCGAGGAATGTCAAAAACCTGATGCTGAAAACAGATGTTATTGAAGCTGTAAAGGAGGGAAAGTTCTTTATCAATCCGATCGACAGGGTCGAAGAGGGTTTAGAGATTATCACAGGGATGCAGGCGGGAGAACTCAGGGATGACGGAACATATCCTGAAGGCACTATTAACTACCTCGTAGTAAAACGTCTTACAGAAATATCAGAGGCGCTGGAGAAAAAAAAGGAAAAAGAAAAAGAGGAAGAAAAAGAGGAAAAACAAAAGGATAAATGAAGAAAGTCCATGACTCGTAGAGCGGTATGGCTGCTTGAGGTCGGTCTATTTATAATTCTTTCCATACCGTTAGCAATCTTGCCATTTAAGTTGTCAATGAAGGCCGGGGAGTTACTCGGCCTTTTGGTTTTTTATCTGTGGGGAAGCAGGAGAAGGATTGCTATCGAGAATATCAAAAAGTCAGGAGTCAGGAGTCAGGAGTCAAATCCCCCCACGCCCCCCTTTACTAAAGGGGGGCGTGGGGGGATTAATTATTCAGCGGAGGGGATTGCAAGGGAAACCTTTAAGAATCTTGGTAAGTCTGTTGTAGAGATCATAAAGATCTATTACGGGTTGGGTGAAAAAATAATAAGTTCCGTTGATATCGAGGGCATTGAAAACTTTAACCATGCTAAATCAAAAGGTAAAGGGATTTTATTTATAACTGGTCACTGTGGCAATTGGGAATTAATGGCAATAGTTTTTGGCTTCAAAATTAATAATAGCTCTGTCGTTGCAAGGGCACAGAACAATCCATATATGAATAGGATTATCGAAAAGGTTAGAGCTAAATATGGAAACAGAATTATATATAAGAAAGATGCACTAAAGGGTATACTTTCTTTATTGAAGAAAAATGGATGCGTTGGGATTTTAATAGACCAGGCTGTAATCCCCGATGAAGGATATGTGATAGATTTTCTCGGCAGGGGTGCATGGACTACAAAGATGCCTGCCCTTATAGCAAGAAAGACAGGTGCCGCAGTCCTGCCTGTGTTCATACACAGGACCAACGGAGGCCACAGGATAAAAATTTATCCAGAAGTAGAATTATCAAAAAATGGCGATATGGAAAGCGCTGTAATAGCGGATACAAAAAATTTTTCACATTTCATTGAAGAGTACATACGTGCCCATCCCTCCGAATGGCTCTGGATTCATAGAAGGTGGAAAAGGGTTAATCAAGATACAATGAGCCCCTCTCCCTTGAGGGGAGAGGGTTAGGGAGAGGGTGACCCAACATATTATTGCGCCATTTGGTTCTATATCAAAGTGTTTAAGCAAAAATGTTGACGAAAACACCTAAAAATTACTATTGTTTAATCAATAGAATAAGTAGCATAAAAACAATGTTATGTCGAAAAGGAATCAAAATGGACAAAAGTGAAATCGAAAGAAAAATAGAAACTTAACTTGGGAAGCGCCAACGAAAAGTTGTAAATCGTAATGCCATCCAAGCGCTATTCAGTGCTATTGCGGATCCAGTTGGCTCCCTTGGAAAAATATTTTTAGGACGAGGTGATACTATTGAAGCTGAACGCGCTAAAATCATTCAGGACATCATCCTTGATCTCGTGTGTAATATCGACAAAGCTATTTCAGAAGCAAAGCTTTCATCTACTCAAGCTGGAATTGACTGGACGTTAATTTCAGGAACATACCATGTTCATGGTGAAAACGCATCAGAGGTGACAGGCATTGACATTCCGTCGGGTTCGGGTCCGGTCGAATTGAAGCCTGGAACTCATGTTCGCGCAACAGGAAGAGGCGTAGGCTCAATAACTGGATTAAGGGTGGGTGGCAAACCGAGAAGGGAGGATCAAGAGTAATGGAATCGAATGTATTTGTTGGTCACCATTGTCCACGTTGTGGCACGACAATTGGACTTTATGGCTCAGTGGGTGGCACACCAAAGTGCCCTGTTTGTGGCGGCCCTTTACAAGCTTCACCTGGTGGGCCAAAGACTCACGTGCTCGCCAACGTCAAATGCTCAGGTTGCGGCGCTTCCTTTGGGATTATCTCCGTTGTTGGCGATGAACCAAAGTGTCCATCATGTGGCACGAACCTTAAATAAAGGACATATGCACATAACAAGTCGCTACCTTTAGGCAATTAAAAGTCAAGCTTTTCCTAAAAGCGTTGTTATAATAATCCTTTCTCGGGATGGTTGATAAAAAATCTGAAATCTGATATTCTGAAATCAGAAAATTAAAACAGGAGGTGTACAATGGAGGCCATTAAAGCAGCAGTTGCTGAGATAAAATCCCGCGGGCAATTGACTATCCCCAAAAAAATCAGAGAAATAACCCACCTTGATGAAGGTCAGGTAGTCTCTATCATCCCGATTGGAGAATCTATCATCGTTACGACAAAAAGACTTGAACTCGATGAAGCGAGGAGACAAATCAAGAGGATCATGAAAGCTGCGGGTATTTCAGTTGAAGAATTGCTGTCGGGACTAAAAGAAGAACGAGAAAATCTTTTTAAAGAAATATATGGCAGGAAAAAGATTTAAGGTTTTTCTCGATTCCAATGTTATCATTTCCGGTCTTTTTTCGGATAAGGGAGCGCCACGCATCATTCTTGACCTCTTATGCCTCGGGTTACCTTTCCTTATTGGCGCAACAGGGCAATATAATCTTGTTGAAATTGAAAGGAATATAATGAAAAAGATGCCTCAGGTACTTCCTCTCTATAAAGAGTATCTCCCAAAAGTAAATCTCGAGATTGTACCCCTGCCTTCATCAAAAGATATAAAAAAATTATTTGGTCATATTTCCGATAAAGATATGCCAGTCCTTGCTTCAGCTATTATGGGGAATGCAGATTTCCTTGTGACCGGAGATAAAAAAGACTTTGCAAAATTAGAGGCAAAAAATAAATATCACTTTAAAATCTTGACTCCTGCAGAATTTCTTAATATAATCCTCCCTGAAATACTTAAGGTCTTGCAATCAGATAGAAATAACTGATCTATATTTACATCTTAACTAATTCTCTACCCTCTTCAAACGCCTCTTTGAGGGCTGTTGGGTGCTGAAGTATTGCGCCCTTTGTGTCAATACCTAAAAAACCCAAGGTCTTGTGTTCAGGGACGCTGATTGTTCTGAAGAATGCCTTCGCTGTTGCCTCTGCACATTGAATGCCGATCTCTTTTTTTTGTCCTCCGACTAATAATAAAAGCCCTTTTCTTCCATACGGGCCTTCGGGTATTGGTTTTTTCAACAGATATTTCTCACACCAGAAGCACTGGCATCTGTCAATCATTATCTTTGCCTGAGCACTGACGCCGAAGAAAAAGATTGGTGATGCAAGGATAATCCTGTCAGCATTTCGTATAGCATCATAGACTTGAGTCATGTCGTCTTCATTAACGCATACGCCAGTTTCATCACAACCTCCACAGTTCTGGCAGGGCAAGATGTTCGTGAGATTCAGATTACACAGGTGGACTTTGAACCCTGAATCCTCTATACCTTTTATCGCCTCTTTCAGGAGAAGTTCTGTATTGCCACCTTCTCTCGGGCTTCCGAGAAACGCAATCGTCTTCATTGATTACCCAATCTTTTTGAACATCTTTTTAGGGGCTCCACATATAGGGCATTTGTCCGGAGGCTCTCCTTCTACTGTATTTCCACAGACCTGGCATACATAATAATCAACTTCTTTATTTTTCCCAAGCTGTTCAAGGGCCTTTTTACAAAGGCCTGCGTGAATCTTTTCTACCTCATTAGCAAGGTTAAAACTTTTCAGTGCAGCTTTTTCACCTTCAGCTTTAGCATCTTCAATCATCTGGGGATACATTTTCTGGTACTCGTATGTTTCACCACTAATTGCTGCTTCAAGATTCTCTTTTGTGCCTTTAATACCACCAAGCTCACTGAAGTGATTCAACGCATGAACGGTTTCAGCCTCTGCAGCAGCCCTGAAGAGCTTTGCAACCTGTTTGTATCCTTCTGACTCAGCCTTTTTTGCAAAGGCAATATACTTTCTATTTGCCTGTGATTCGCCTGAAAATGCATCCTGAAGATTCTTTTCGGTTTTTGACATATTCCCCTCCTTTTTGATAAGAGATCACTTATTCTTGGCAATCCTTTCCAGTTCCTTTTCATCTATTTGTAGTTCTTCCTCAAGTAATTTTGGTTTTACTCCGGTCTGCTTGATAACCTCCCTTACGTATTCTTCATAAATTATACTTCCCGCCCAGCACTCATAAAAATAATCTTTAAGTATTGAAGCAAGACCTTCAGAAGGAATCCTGTATCCCTTTCGTGTAGCCTCTTTTTCACCAATGTTTTCAGGAATGCCCATGATAACTAATTTGTCATCCACTATTATAAAGCGAATATTATTCGCAATAGCACAGTTGCTATATCGTATCTCAGCCCCGGCCTTTGTATAAAGATATCCTATATGAAGTCTATCGTGGAACTTCGGTATAAGGTATTTTACTTTCACATCACTCTTTTTTAATTTTTCGATATTATTTGTAATATCCTTTACCCTCTTATTATCGTCTCCTGCCGGAAATCTGCCTGTAATAAATCCCAGGATTTCAACTTTTGCATCCGCCATGGAATCGTTAACTATCAGAAAATACTCCTGGCGTGTAAGTACTTTTGTTGCCTTCCCTACTTCCATCAAAAGATCTTTTCTGCCTCTTCCTTCTTTAAGACTATAAAGGAGAAGCATGATGGTAGCAACAAGCAGTACGGATTCTAATATAAGAAGAACTGTTTCAATAGTCATATCTTATGTTTTATGAATTCATATTAGAAAGAAAAAGTTGC
>Ga0154888_1121_pt2 | contig 11680 bp, 11 predicted proteins | sample Rifle2008BG19ft_FD_105860 | JGI IMG/M metagenome (GOLD analysis project Ga0154888, IMG submission 105860) | Thermodesulfovibrio sp. RBG_19FT_COMBO_42_12
GTTCCATCCCCTTCTGAGACCCTGAATACCTCACCTGAACCAAGTTCAGGACGGTATTTGTTTATTACCTTTGTCTTTTCCTTTAACATCAGCTTGATAGATTAAAACCGGTAAAATACCAATCTGTCCCATTTGTTGTTTGTTTAGTAGTAGATCCGAATATCAACTCAATATCCAGTCTTTCCCCCCTGTAATCTATCCAGAGGGTATCACCTCTCATAAGCCTGCCTTTGCAGGTGATCTGTACCTGAATACTCTTTCTCTGAAGTGAAGAGGCCCCGGACTGGAGAATATCATGGATCTTCCGTGCCATTGAATGACGCTCTTCTGTCTTTGTAAGAAAGAGTACATCTTCAAGGCCAACTACCATGTAGGAAGAAAGTCTCGGTATGTCATTAGCCTCGTTTCTTATCTCCCTCAGAAAATCAATAAACCCTATCCTTATTTCATAAGGCACTATACCTTCCGGGTTGTACGGCTGCATTGAAGCAATCTCCATGATCTCATATCCTGGCATAGATTATACCTCTAAGAGACTCATGATCTTATTTACAGGCTCCATGAATGTCGGGTTCTTTGCCCTTACATATTCAAATGCCGCCCGTATCTGCGGCATTGCAGGATTAAATTCCCTGAGCCATTGTATTATGTCTTCTGATTCATGGGCAAGCCCCATGAGAAAATGGAGTATGTCCACAAGTGCAACATTATCAAATTTCCCTTCTTCCATCTCAGGGAAAAGGGCAATCTGTAACAGTGATGAGGTCTTCTTTGTAAAGAATGTCTGAAGCTCTTTATACCGCTCGACCGGATGTTTCACTTCGTAAGTCCGTCCCCGTTTAGCACGCCCCTTACGCATGACACCTGCCTTGATTAAATCTGCGGGCTCAAGTATCCCCCTTGTAGCCTTATGCACCTCATCGCTCTGAATCTCCATTCGGTCGCAGAGGCAGGTAAGATAGATATAGCTGACAAGGGTCAACATATTCAAGCTCAGAAGGCAGTGGCTGCTCTGATGAAACAAGCTGTTCAACCATCATCCTGATCGCAGTAAGCGCATCCCTCAAAGGAACTACTTCATCCTTATAATCAACGATCTGACCGTAGTGCCTGCTGTAAAGCTCAAGGCATTTGCCTATGAGAACGATGTTAATGTCGGCGGCAGGCAGATTTTCACTCCACCCGCTTCCATACCTTCCCGACTCGATCAACCTGATCTCCTCCCTCGCCTTTTTCCTGATCTCCTGCCTTATCGTTGCCCATGAGCGCTTCCGCCCATTCCCACCTTTGGAGAAGCCACCCATCCTTTTTTTACAGACATGGATGAGGTCGTAGGAGATGGCCTGTTTGCCCTGCAGATGAAGTGAGCTTTCTGACTCGCCATGTATCGGATATATGGCTTCAATCACAAACCCAGTATTGCAGATAGATTCAAGCAGCGCCTCCCATGCGCTCCCCTTTGCATGGTGAAAAGTAAATACCATTAAACCATCATATTCAAGATTCTCGTAGCATCTTCTCCAGACTTCGGTAAGCCCTTTTTCGTAATCTTCTGATGTCTTACCGCGAGTGGGGTTTTCAATGATTTCTTCTGATTTTGGGGTTATATCTGGGGCAAACTGCGGATATGTCTTTGCAAGGATTAATCGGAGCCAGACATAGAAAAAATCAGCCAGTTCGGAATAATTGACGTTGTCTGCATAAGGAGGGTCGGTGATGATGAGGTTAGTTTTATAAAATCCCCCCTCGCCCCTCTTTACCAAAGGGGTGGAATTATCCACTACCTCTGTTATTATGTCATTCCCGCGCAAGCTGGAATCCAGTTTTTCGGAATTGCTGCAGAGGATATATGTACCTTTGTTTTTTTCTATGACCTCAGCACTGAACACGGTTACTGTTTCTCCATTTGAATATGCTCTGTCAAAAGGTTTGCAACAAAATTCTTTGCCGTCAGTTGCCTTATCCATACATTTAATAAAGCTGCATTTTCCGAATTTCACACCCCATACATTACCTTCTGCAAAAGTTGCCTTTGGTTGAAAGTCATGTCTGGCAAAAACACCCTCTGTTTTATTAGCATCTGCCCTGTGTCTCGTAAAGACATTATTGCTTTCTAATGTAGTGAAAAACCCGCTCAACAGCATCTCCTTCAGCACCTGATCCCCTTCCTCATCAATTGCCTTCAGGAGGGTGCTCAGGCAGAGGAGCTGGCGGGGATTGAACATCTGATGCCAGTATAAATAATGATGTGCAATCAAACCTGACTTTGTTTTTTCTCCGATAGGAATTTCACCCTTGGGATATGGCAACGTTTCCTTTTCTTCCTGCCATTTCTTCTCAGACTCTTGATACCTCTTCAGATCTGGTGGGGATATCCTCTTGAAGAATTTGCCGTTGTTGTTTCTGATATTGCAGGCATGAGAGACCGCCCCCTTTACCCTTACCTTCTCCCCGAATAGGTTTTCAACGGTCACCCCTGCACAAGAAGGGCAGTAGCCCTCAAGGGCATAGGGTTTTACAGGGAGCAGTCTCTCTTTAGGAAGCCTTCTGATTGAGCTGATAATCTTGTCCTTGTTTCCGCAGGAAGGGCAGAGAAAATCCCCCTTTGACGGGATGTTCCCTTTAACCGGCTCGTAGTCCTTCTTACACGCAGGGCAGTTTACATTCTCAGGCAGTGTCCCGCGGTATTGCCAGACAGACCAGCAATGAGGGCAGAGGAGCACGGTAAGCGGAACCTTTTTCTTCTCCTTTTTATATGACAATGCATTTGTAAGGTCGTTTCCCTTCTGGCACCAGGGACAGGTTACTCTATATGATACAGTTTCAAGTAAGGCCCAGCGTTTGTTTGACCGCAGTTCTCCGGAAGCATCTTTTGTACTGTTTACTGTGAGACTGCCTTCTGCTATCAGAGAAGCAGGTTCAAGATCAAGGTCAATCTCTTTCTTACAATGCTGACAAATATAATCAGGGATGTATCTTGTAGAGGGGGCCTTCTGTGATATGATGTAGTCGGAAAAGAGCGGGACTTCCTTCCCGCATTTGGAATTTGTGCAGATCGCAGATTTTACCCAGAAGGTATAGATAATATCCGCATCTTCCGCCCCGGCGCCGCAGCATGGACACTCAGTCCTGTAATGACTGAGCAGTTCTTCCCTTAATGGTCTCCCGCTTGCGGTCTTTCTCTCCTCAAGGCGTTTGAACGCCGCCTTCAGGTCATCAATTACTACGGGCTCGGCCTCTGTCTTAACGATAAACCAGGCCACAGGATTCAGGTCTATCCCGGTCACATGGCATCCAAGCCTGAGGGCCTCAATGACGGTTGTGCCTCCTCCCATGAATGGGTCAAGGATCTTTACGCCGTTTGTGTCAGGGTCATTGGTGTGGTCCTTATAGAACTCCTCCATGATGTCTGTCCCGGCAGGCTTCATGGAGGCAAGCAGTATCGCCCTGAATACACTGGATGCCCTCCGCGCAAACCACTTGTGCATCTGATAGATGGGCTTAAATGCATTCCGCTCCGGCACTGCAAGCCTGTTTATCTCAACGATAGGAAAGGACTCTTCAATGGCCCGCTTCATTTACACCAATTTCCAGCACCACCCATGGAGTCAGCATCTCCATCAATGAAAGCCCTCCGTGCTTATAGAGTTTTGTGGCCGCATCTCCTGTAGAACGGGTCTTGATACGGCCTTTAATCATTGCTATCCCTTTGCTTTCATCAATTATGATGTCATCAGAATTGGGGGGATGTGGGCTGTCTAAAAATGAAATATTTCTGTTATTTCCAAAGTAGCGGTTTAGCTCCCGTATTTCCCTGTCAGAAGATGTCCTGTCCATCCCTGTGCCAAAAAAGATATACCCATGATCACTTGTGATAATGATAGTCTTTCTCCCCTTTATCTGCTGGACAGTATGCATCCATGAGGTCTCAAACTGAATATGAATATTTTCAAAATGGTTCTCAAACTTAGATCCGCTGTCTGTATATGTATTGTCTGGAAACGCCGACCATACAAGGAGTGGAGAATTGCCGTCTGCTGCATTTATGCCCTGTGTTATGTTGTTTGTATAAATTGCCGTTATGCCCCTGCCTTTCAGTTCTGACCTGGTCTGGAGATTTGTCGGGCTGACCTTTCCGCATTGAAACTCCCGCTCAACAAAATCCATTGTCTCGCTTGGTATTGCCGCAATAGAGCAGTCAACCTCTTTGACATTGAATCCTGACCTCTCTGACAGCTTAAGGATAATAGGTATCTCCCTTAAAGAAAGCCCGTCAAAAACGACAACTGCAGTATCTTCTTTCAGGACATTCAGCAGTCTTTTATCGGGGTCAGGAGGGGATAATAGTTCCCTGTATATCCTGTCTGCAGTAAAGGAGGCCAGTTCTTCAAACCTGTTAACCTTATCCTCTCCGGCCTTAAGATATTCAATGTGGGACATCGAATCATATAAAGGCAATGTCCAAACCTTTTCTATAAGCCATTTCTTGATCCAGGGCAGTCTTGGTCCGGGCCTTATCAGGTTATCAAGTAATTCATGGGTAAGGGTAGGGGCCTGCAACTCTAACCCTCCGTATTGTCTTTGACAACGGTTAAATCCGCTGAATAGTCTGCTCCGGAAATAGAAGGGAGTGACTCAACCTGCTGTTCGATCTGATTTTTCACAAACCGTCCGTTCTTTGTAATGCTTATTTCAGCAGTCACATCACCCTGCCCGCTTAAATTCCCCCTCAGCAGGGCTGGGAGTGTGCCCATATCCCCTATGCTGTCCTTCTGGAAAAATATCTTGTATGTTGCCTTTGTAATCTCAGCGCCGTCATATTCCTGAAGCCTGAAGGCTATCTGATTTCTCAGACTCAGAGAGTCTGTCTGCGGGGGTATCCTTAGAGAAATAATTTTCTTTTTTGGACATACGCATGGATTCTGTCCGCATCCGGGACAAGTCTCCGGCACTTCAAAAACGCGTGGTTCCTGTCCACGAGAGTAGCCGACGGCCGGCTTATGGATACAAACACAGGACAGTTCACTGCAAACCGGACATACGACAGTCTTTCGCACAGCATCAAATGGAAATGGGGCGGTTATCTTTGCGTTAAATAATTCAGTTTCTGTCAGGTCAATGTTCCCGCCGCAATAGTTTCCCCTGCTGTGTTGTATACCTATAACGCCGTCCTTACAGAGTTCCCTCACAGCGCTTGAAACTGCACGGGCCATGGCAGGGACAGGAAAACCCAGTGTCTTCTTATATTCTTCATCCGTTTCCTTTACTAACTTGTCTTTAATTTCCTCAAGACGGTCTTCAAGATGTTCCCTGAATGTGAGGAAAGGGAAGAACTGCTGACTCAGTGCCTCAATTACCTTATCCTTTGAACAGTCTCCCGCTATTTGCTCAGGTTCTACATGGTCTTCATTGACTGAAGAACCATAGTTTTCCCAACTGACGAATACAAGACCCGCCTTCCTAACCCTGTCTAAAATATTACTCTGATCTCCTCTTGCAATTCTTTCATAATCGGCCTTTTGTGAGACCTTTTTTGTACCGTCAGCAAGGGACTTTGCAGACAAGACCCTTTTTGCCCATTTCAATAAGTCCTTATCGTTCAACAACTGGAATTTATCGTCCTTAGGTTCAAGCAGTATGATGAGGTTTCTGAACTCCATTCCAAAGTAGATGTTATGACGCTCCTCCTGAGTCAAACGCCTCCCGGCCAGTATATATCTGAGGCGGGACTTATCCATTTGTTTCAGTATCTCCTGTGTCTGCACGATGGAGGTAAACACAACGGCGCTTGATGTCTCCCTGAAGACCTCTGTTTTTATCAGATCTGTCAGCAGCTCACGGGCATAGTCATCTGAGTACTTCAGTGACTTAAGCTCGACCTTTGCCTCGGGCTGTTCTTCAATATCAAAGAAGAACCTGTCGCCTTCGGTATGAAAATATGATGCGTATTTCTGGAACGTCAATAGTGTATGGTTAAAATTGTTTATATCAAATGACGGTGATATTAGATCAAGCATCAGGCTGTCTTTCGTGGCGCCTTTATTTGCTTCAAGGCTTGTAATGGTATATAGAAGTACTGCAGATGCAAGTCTGTTGGAAGCAGGAACAGCCGCTTTCAGCTCTTCGACATTTTCCTTAGCCCTGTTGATTATGTCACCGCTTATATCAATATCCCTGAGCATGACCATGTTTGCCTTGTCCTCAATAGAGGCATCGGCAGGCGTAATAATATCATTGGTAGCATGCGTAAGACGTACAACGTTGCCAAGGAATGAAAGAGCCCCCCTCACATTCTGGAATGAACCTCTTGAAGGTATTCTCTTCAATAGTATGTCGATAATAGACGGGGTAAATGGATAAGTTTCACGGAATCTTCTCTTCAATGTCTCTTCATCATCAATGACTGCATGTCTCTTCCAAAGATGCACATAGCTCTCTATGACAGGACTGACTGTTTCAGGGTTAAAACTAAGATAGTTTTCGAATAACCTGTGTAGTATTACCTTACACCTGTCCTGTGTGTTATCGAACTGGACTGTGCATCTTGGAACACGCTTCAATGTGCTCCCAGGCTCTTCCCTGTCACTGTAAATACTTGCGAAGAGGGGTTACCTTATCAGAACGGTTACTGTATTCAGAAAGCATCTGGAGAAAGGCAATGTTCTGGGCCTGAAGCGCCGGATTAGCTATTACCTTTATGCCCTGCTCAAGCTCGTCAAATATGAGGACAAGCCTCTTGTCCCCAAGCGCCTTCTCAAATTCAGGCAATCCTGGATGGGTCTTTCCCTTCAATGCCTCAGTACCAAGGGCATTGAAAATCATACCCCAGACAGAATCATACGGGTTGTCGGTAAATTTATTAATGACGACAATGACATCATCAGGGATATTGCATGTAATATTGTTTGACCTCAGCCATCTGCGGGATACATCAGGATGTTTGAAGAGGTTATAAACCAGAAGCAAGAGATGCGATTTACCACTCCCTTTCAACCCTTCAAACAGAAAAAGGCCGGAGGAATCTTTCACAGATTGAAAACGGAGATGAATCTGTTCCAAAACCCGCACGGTATCCGAGGTTGGATATGTCAGGCTATAGAATATCTCAGGATTAGGCTCGATTTTTCCGGGATCACCTGAGGCAAGATTGGCTAAATCAATTATCCCTTCAATACCCGCGTCGGATATGGTCTCTTTCCTCGGTTTTAAATATGCCGAATAGCTCATAGCCTGTTCTGATACACATTCTCCTTATTGACCACATATAATATATGAATTAGTCTGTTTTGGGAAGATAGCTATTAATTGACGGTATTAATTTTCCCTTGAAAATAAAGCCTTACTCAATTATGATAATGCAAGTGAAATTAGTGGAGAAACTACAATGGGGACAGTATGTAACTCCGCTTTCCGATAAGAATATTCCGCCCTTCAATTGGTATTCATTTAAGCATAGGTTCGGGAGTGAACTGGTATCCAGGATATTTTCTGAATTCAGGTTGTCAGCAGGGGATACAGTATTCGATCCATTTTTAGGCGGAGCGACAACACTTATCAAAGCTAAACTGGACGGATATAATGCAGTGGGATTAGATATATCCCCTTTATCAGTTTTCTTATCAAATGCATTGACATCTACATATAATCCGCAAAGTCTGAAAAAAACCCTCAAAGAAATCTCTCACGAAATTGATCCTGGAGTTGAAATCCCCGATGTCGCTATACTCAGAAAAGCTTTTTCAGGGCAGACTTTAAAGTATATCTACTCTGTTAGAAATTCCATTAATCAGTTGGAATCACAAGAGAAAGACTTTTATCTATTTTCGTTACTATGCATGTTAAACAACATCAGTAAAGCGAAGAAGTCCGGTGGATTTCTGAGAATTACAGATCAAAGAAAAGTATCGGCATCTATCGCGAAAAAAATGTTTGTAGAACACTCTGAAAAAATGATCAATGATATTTCACTATATAACTTCTCCGGATCTACAACCCAGGCCAAGCTTGGCGATGCACGAAACTATCCCAAAGGCATTAAGAATGAGACATATGATGCAATACTTACGTCCCCGCCTTATCCGAACAGGCACGATTATACACGCATATATGAACTGGAGTTGCTGGTCGGTTTTATTGACAACAATAACTCCCTGAAATCTCTCAGATATGATACGCTAAGATCGCATGTAGAAGCAAAACAAAGGTATTCTTCAAATGGGTATGTAATACCCTCTCTCCTGGAACAAAAAATGGAAGAACTGAAGAATCAGGACCTTAATAACGGACAGGTGATACCCACGCTGTACGGTTATTTTGAAGATATGTATCTGTGTTTAAAAGAGATGCATAGAGTATTAAAAAGAGGGAAATATATTGGGTTGGTAGTAAGCAATGTGCGATATGCCGGAGTTATCATTCCGGTTGACGAACTGTTGAGCGAGATAGGGGAACAGACTGGATTAAAAACAAAGTGGATCTATGTTCTGCGCTACAGGGGTAACAGTTCCCAGCAGATGTTACGGCATAAAAGAACACCGGTCAGAGAGAGTTTGATCATTTGGGAAAAGTGAAAAAGAAGGATAAAGGGGACACTCCTAAAAAGGTTGTTTATCTGTTCGGAACAGGAGCATCACAGGCCGAAATTAGCCTATATGACGATACAATAAAAATTTTAATGCGTAATATCAAAGATGGTATGCTGAAGAAGATTGATGATGATAAAATAGAACCTCTCTATGCTGTAAAGAATGAACTTTCTGATGAGAATGCTGATGTCGAGCAATTAATTACTTTATATGAATCGACTGGTATATATAAGCATAATACTATTTCCAAAGAGTTAAAGAAATTATTTTGGGAAGCAATAGAAGAAAGAATGAAAAAGCTTGGTAATAGATATATTCCCAAGCTTTTATCAGCGATTATTGACATGCATGAGATACCTGATGTATGGGGAGGAATTAACCGGAGTCCTCACATTAAATTATGAGGATCTTATCGAAAAAGCCATACAACAAATAAAAGGTGAAGTAAATTATTCAATAAAAATAAATAGGAATCATAGTTTTCTGAAAATTGGACCGGTATCATATCCATTACTGAAACTGCATGGTTCATTTAATTGGCGTAATGAATTTCCAATTAGTTTAACGAATGACGATAACATAGAGAAATCAGAGGATGTGTTGTGGATCCCCCCAGGAGTAGAAAAAAGAAGAGAACGCTATCCTTTTAGTTTACTGTGGGATAGGGCAAGAGAATTGCTGGACTGTGATATTCTTCGAGTGGTTGGCTGCTCGGTTAGTAGAAACGACTGGCATTTGGTGTCTTTGTTGTATACGACTCAAAAGTTGAATACAGCAAAGAAACCTTATATTATTGAGTTAATAAATTATTTTGATGCTGGAAAATTAATTGAAGATGGTTATCCGTATTTAAGCTTTAGAAATATTTCACAAATTCCTGAGGTCAGAGATTATCTGATAAAGTCATATTCTTTAAAACATAAGGAAGAAAATACATTATCGAAAGCCATCGAGGAACATTTAAGTAGCAGTAATATGAATGTTCTTGATATGTGGCTAAAAGCTAAGGGAGAAGCCTTGATAGCGCGGAATGTTGAAATTTCAACGAAGAAAATGATATTTAAGAATTATATTAAAGGGGTTGAATTATGAGAACCGAGCATAATTACTGGACAATAGACGAATTAAGGAAAAACATCAACAAAATTGAATACCCTGAATTTCAGCGAGAGCCTACTGTATGGCGTCTTGATAAGAAAATGCGACTGATAGATTCAATTTTACGTAATTTTGATATTTCGTCTATTTATTTCTACAAAAAGGAGCACGGCGGATATGATTGCATTGACGGACGTCAGAGGATAAACGCAATTTTATCTTACCTCGGTATAAATGATTCAGATGAAGATCACAATAATTTTATTTTAAACGTTGAAAATGAAATCTATAGTGATGAAGGACTTTTTGATGATGTGAACGACCGAAAATTTGATCGGCTGGATGACAAATGGAAAAAGAAGATCTGGGATTACCAACTAAATATTGTATTTATAACTGATACTGAAAATGATGAAGAGCTTAATTTGCTTTTCTTAAGGTTGCAGATAGCATCTGTCCTGAATGCTGGTGAAAAGCTCCATGCCATGACAGGAGATATGCGGGATTGGATATTTCATGAAGTAGTAAATCACGACTTTTTCAAAAAGATAAATATTCCTCGGAGAAGATATGCGAAAGAACAAGTGGCTGCCCAGATCGCCCTGAATGCCTTTTCCAAGCGAGATAATGAAACTTTCCGACGCTCAAGATATGTAGATTTACAGGACTTTTTTAAGCAATATAACAAATTTGATAAAAAAGACAAATATCTTATAAGTGAAATTCAAAAAAGAATGGATATGCTTTCTAAATATTTTGGCGACAAGCTCACATATATAAGTAATCGAGCAATAGCAGTGTCTGTTTATCTTTATGCAAGTAGCTTGGTGGATCAAAAAAAAGAAAAAGATATCACCCTATTTGCTGAATTTTTAGTAAAGCTCCTTAAAACTATGAAGTGGCAAATTCCTAAAAGCGTTCAAATGAGCCCTGCATATTATGACCTATTAAAACTCCAGACTAACATAGCACAAGCGGCAGGAGAAAAAACAGCAATTGAAAAAAGACACGCTTTTATCGATAAATATTTTTATCACTATAAAAAAGAAGGGGCGATAATTGGAGATGCTGAATACAAAAAAGAAACAGGACAAGACCCAAGTAAAGCAAGGGATAAAGTAAAGTTATAGATATTTCATAAAGGTTACATTGAGAGAGATTATGGAGTTTCATTGTGAAGTAAGATATCCAGATAACCAGTCATGAGCTTGGGCTCATGCTGTTGGAGGTATCAGATGAGGAAATATGATAAGTCATTAACTGAAGTATGGGACTGGAAAGAAAAAGTCTATGAGGCTGTTAAGGATCTGTCAGCGGATAAATATATTGAGAAACTAAAAAAGGATGCTGATAAAGTGCTATCAGACAATTATATCAAGCTAACGCCTGTTTCATTGAAGAAAAAACATCACAAGGTTGCTTAAATCCATACATCTTTCTATCCGGCTTATCACCCTCTGGTCAAGTGTCGGTACTTAATGCGGTGTGGCTGATCTGCTGCAGCTCCGAGGCGGGCTTTTCTGTCTGCCTCATATTCAGAGTAGTTACCCTCGAACCAGACCACCTTGCTCTCACCCTCAAACGCAAGCATATGTGTCGCAATACGGTCGAGGAACCAGCGGTCGTGGCTGATTACTACGGCACAGCCTGCAAAATTCTCCAACGCCTCTTCAAGGGCTCGCATGGTGTTTACGTCCAGATCATTAGTAGGTTCATCAAGCAGAAGGACATTGGCCTCTTCCTTGAGCATGCGGGACAGATGGACGCGGTTTCTTTCACCTCCGGAGAGCATCGAAACCTTTTTCTGCTGGTCACTGCCGGAGAAATTGAAGCGGGCGACATAGGCACGTGAGTTAATCTGCCTCTTGCCAAGCGGAACAACCTCCAAGCCGTCAGTGATGACCTCCCATATCGTCTTATTCGGATCGAGGTCATTGCGGCTCTGGTCAACATATGCGAGCTTTACGGTCTCTCCAATCCTGAATGTCCCTGAGTCA
>Ga0154888_1216_pt2 | contig 11589 bp, 10 predicted proteins | sample Rifle2008BG19ft_FD_105860 | JGI IMG/M metagenome (GOLD analysis project Ga0154888, IMG submission 105860) | Thermodesulfovibrio sp. RBG_19FT_COMBO_42_12
TTTAGTACACCTACAAAGACTCAGAATCAAGAGGGGATGAAAGCTGAAGATTTCTGGTTGACCTTTCCCTAAAAAAGTGAGCAGGGTTTTCACTTCCTTTTCCTCTTCTTAGTTCGAAAAAATAAGAAAAGAAACAAAACCAATATAAAAAGAACGATTTCAGCAGAGTATTTTTTTAAAATATTAAGTACAAAGTCCACATTTAAACTTTTAGCAAATTATAGGCAGGAAGTCAAATAAAATGGATTGCTGATTTCGAATAAGTTGTTTAAATATTAACTGACTGTTCTGCAGCATACCTTTTCTTCCTGAGCATCCTAATGACCTTTATCTGACCGGAATATGTGTATTACTCAACTTTCGCAGAACTAATGCTGACGTGGTCTTGTCATTCCTGCCCCGTATCCGGTGGTCGGGTCTAATCGACAAGTACGGGATAAACTATAGCAGGAATCCACCCTTTCCGCCTCGGCGGATTCGCTGAGGTGAACGACATGCTCAGGGTGACAATTGTCATGGTGAGCTTGCCCGCCAGACTCACGGCGGGCTTGTCGAACCATGGATTCCGGCTTGTCCGGATAACACCCTTTCATCCCCCTTAAATTAAGGGGGAAAGATGGGGTTAAGAAGGATTCCCGGCGCGCTCCGCTTGCGGGAATGACAACTAAGCTTAGTTTATGGACAGACTCTTATTATACAGAGCGCATAGTGTTTATTTCCTTAATCCTCTCAACTATGGGCGGATGTGAATAATAAAATGCAGCATAGAGGGGATGGGGATGGAGGTTTGAAAGATTATCTTTTGAAAGTTTTATAAAAGTACTTATTATAGCTTCCTTATTTTCCGTCATCTGATATGCAAACCTGTCCGCCTCTCTCTCGAATTTTCTTGAAATAAAATTACCTGCTGGAGTAAGAGCGAAAGAAATAATGCCTCCGATAAAACCAAGCACTATAATCTTTGCAAAAAAAGTTCCGTTTTTAATCTGAAACAGATCTGTAAGAAAATCGGTTTGAAGAATTACAAAAGAAATATATATACCGATAAATGAGAGCACTTCAGCGGCAATGATCATTTTCAGCACGTGTTTTTTCTTCCAGTGACCTGCCTCATGGGCAAGCACAGAAAGTATCTCTTCATGGTTCATTTTTTCGAGCAGTGTGTCATAGAGTATTATTCTCTTTACCCTGCCGATTCCTGAAAAATATGCATTAGTATGCCGGCTTCTTTTCGATGCATCCATCTTGAAAACCCTGCCAACCCTGATGTTAACCTTCTGCATAAGGTCTTTAATCTTATCTTCAAGACCTTTTTCCTCAATCGGAGTGAATTTATTGAAGAGGGGTTCGATAACATAAGGTGAAATATACATCATAAATAGACTCACGATAAGGAAAAAGCCCCAGACCCATATCCACCAGTAGTTCGGACTCGATTGAATTAACCACAGTCCGACTGATACTAAAATACCGGTGATTACTGTTGAAAGCAGGATTGATTTTAAAAAGTCAGTTAACCATAATTTCGGTGTCATTGTGTTAAAACCATATTTATTCTCGATCTTAAATGTACTGTACAGGCTAAAAGGTATGGAAAGAAACATGCCTGCATAGCTTAAAATCAGAAAAAATAGTAGCCCTGAGATAACAAAAGGCCATCCCAAGGATGAAAACCACGAGTTATAAATGTCTAATAACCCCCCAAAGATAAATATAACCACGACTATATTATTAAAAACAGAACCGATAAAACCGAACCGTGTATGTTCAACAGTATAATCCATGACCCTTTTAAGGAGTTCCTTATCCACATAGCCTTCAAATTCAGGGGGTATAACCGTTCCATATTTTTTCAAATGATTCAGGTTTAAGAACTTAAGCAGGTATCCAAACGCCTCTTTAATAATATAAATGCAGAGAATAAGAACAAGATATGTTTTCAGTGTAAGCCCTCCTTTTTAGGTTAAATATTTGTTATTCCCTGTAATCTTGCTGCAGGTTTTCAACTACCTCTCCCTTGACGGAAAGTCTCCAACAGATTCCCTCCCCCTTGATGGGGGAGGGCTAGGGTGGGGGTGATTATAACTTTTATTTTCAACCTCCCCTTCATCCCCTCCCGTCAAGGGAGGGGAGAGTTTGGATACCCTGTGGTCTCTGCCAAGGGTAGTTCATTTATATTTATCAAAGGTTTGTCTACTTTTAAAGATATTTTGAAATAAATCCGTTCAGTCCTTCAATATAAGCTTTTCCTGAGATGAGAAAACCCTCATTATGTCCGCCTGTAATCCGGAGGAACTCTTTAGGTTCGCTTGCCTTTTCAAACAGAGAAACACCATGCTCAAAGGGTATTACCTCGTCCTGAGGACTGTGTATAAAGAGTTTTGGAATGCCAATCTTATTCACTTTATCTATGGTCGAGTAGTGATAACGGGTAATTAATCTTACGGGTAGATATGGAAAAAACTTGCGACCAAAATCCGGGATTGATGTAAAACCTGATTCAATGATAAGAACCCCTGCCTTGTGATTTAGTGCAATCTCGGCTGCAACTGCACTTCCAAGGGAACGGCCGAATAATATAATCTTCTCCGGACTGATATGTTTTATATTAACAAGATAATCCCAGACAGATTCTGCATCAAGATATGTACCCTCTTCTGTTGGAGAGCCTTCACTCCTTCCATAGCCTCTGTAATCAAATATAAGCACGCTAAGTTTTAAATCATGAAATATGCGGATAGAATCCAGGCGATGAGAGATATTTCCAGCATTGCCGTGGCAGAAAAGCACAACACCCCTCTCGTGCTGTGCCGGGATATACCATGCTGAGATAGTAACGCCATCTTTTGTCTTCAGGGTTACATCCTCAAAATTTAATCCGATGTCTCCCGGGGTGTTAGAGATTTCTCTTATAGGGTAATAAATCATGCTGTCCTGTCTGATATAAACAAGACCAAGGATAACCAAATAACCCAGAACCAGACTGATAAAGATAATAAATATCATCCTTTTTATTTTCACGAAAATAAAATCTCAGTTTGCGGGGTTAACATTGTCCAATTTTGTATTTACCTCCTTAAATATTATAAATTTAATATATGCATTATGAAAAGATTCAGGTAATTTCATACTCCGGCTGTAAAGGCGATGAACTGCCAAGGGCTTTTGTTTTACATGGTGAAGTGATAGATGTTGTCGAAATTTTGAATATGTGGATTGAAGAAAGTCTTATAGATAAGCAAAGAAAAAGGTTCTTCGAGTTTAAGGGAAGTGATGGGTACGAACACAAGATATTCTGCGATGTAAGAACCTGTGAATGGTTTTTGGTAAAGAGACAGCGATAAAACAGACCGAGAATTGAATTTATTATTACCGTGATGTATCCTATTAGACCAAAATTCATTATCGGGAGTGTATCTTAATGGCAAAGAAGACAGTCAGAAAATACGTTTACTTCTTCGGTGGTGGAAAGGCTGATGGAAGAGGTAACATGAAAAACCTTCTCGGTGGGAAAGGCGCTGGACTTGCAGAGATGACCAACCTTCGAATTCCAGTCCCTGCAGGTTTTACAATTACAACCGAAGCCTGCAATGAATATTTTAAAGCAGGGAAGAAATATCCAACCGGATTGTGGGAACAGGTTTTAAATAATCTTAAAAAAGTTGAAAAGGTCATGGGGATGAAATTTGGCGATTCGGTTAACCCTTTGTTAGTTTCCGTCCGTTCAGGGGCAAAGTTTTCTATGCCGGGAATGATGGATACAGTACTCAACCTGGGGCTCAATGAAACAACAATTGATGCACTTATAAAAAAGACAGGGAATGAACGTTTTGTATATGATGCATACAGAAGACTTATTACTATGTTCGGCAATATTGTCATGGGTGTTGACAGGCAGAAGTTTGAAAGATCTCTTGAGGAGATGAAAGAGAAGAAAGAAGTCCGTCTTGACACAGACCTTACATCTGATGACCTCAGAACCCTAATTGATGAATTTATGATCATTTATAAGAAGGGAACAGGGGAGGATTTTCCAACTGATCCGTACGAACAGCTTAAGAAGGCTATAAACGCGGTATTTGGTTCATGGTTTGGGGATAGGGCTGCGAAGTACAGAAAGTTGAATGATATTCCTGATGATCTTGGCACAGCGTGTAATATTCAGTCAATGGTATTTGGAAATTTAGGAGAGAACTCCGGGACAGGAGTTGGCTTCACGAGGGATCCGTCTACAGGTCGTAAGAAATTCTTTGCAGAATGTCTCATAAATGCACAAGGCGAAGATGTGGTTGCCGGCATAAGGACCCCCCTCCATATACAAGAGCTAAAGAAGCGACTTCCAGTTGCTTATAAAGAACTTGATGGTATATACAAAAAACTCGAAAAGCACTATAAAGATATGCTTGACATAGAGTTCACTGTTCAGGATGGCAGGCTCTATATGCTCCAGACAAGGGTTGGTAAAAGGACGGCAGCAGCAGCCCTTAAGATAGCCATTGATATGGTAAAAGAGAAATTGATAGATAAAAAGACAGCAATATTAAGAATTGACCCCCAGCGACTCGACCAGTTACTTCATCCTATGATAGATCCGAAAGCCCAGGTGAAGATAATTGCAAGAGGGCTTCCGGCATCACCAGGTGCTGCGGTTGGAACTGTATTGTTTACTGCGGAGGATGCTGAAAGGGCTGCCGAGAGAGGGAAGAAGGTTATTCTTGTGAGAGCAGAGACCTCACCTGAGGATATTGGCGGCATGAATGCTGCACAGGGGATTCTTACAGCAAGAGGAGGTATGACGTCCCATGCCGCCGTTGTTGCGAGGGGCATGGGCAAATGTTGTGTTGCCGGCTGCGGGACAATAAATGTTAATGAGGTTCAGAAAAATTTTACAGTCAATGATTTAATTGTAAAAGAAGGCGACTACCTGACCCTTAACGGTACAACAGGTGAAGTAATTCTGGGAGAGGCACCGCTTGTAACGCCGGCTCTCACGGGTGATTTTGATATTTTTATGAAATGGGTTGACGAGTTCAGGAAGATTGGCGTTAGAACAAACGCTGATACGCCTCACGATTCAGAGGTGGCAAGAGGTTTTGGTGCAGAAGGAATCGGTCTTTGCAGAACTGAACATATGTTCTTTGCACCTGAGAGGATAAGTGCAGTAAGAGAAATGATACTTTCTGATGACATAGAGGGAAGGAAGAAGGCTCTTGTAAAACTCCTTCCCATGCAGAAGGAAGACTTTATAGGCATATTTAAGGCAATGAAGGGTCTCCCTGTTACCGTAAGGCTTCTTGACCCGCCCCTTCATGAATTCCTTCCACATACAGACGAAGAATTAAGAATCTTGGCCACTTCTATGGAAGTTCCTTTTGAGAAAGTGAAGACAAGAAATATGGCATTACATGAGCTTAATCCAATGCTCGGGCATAGGGGATGCAGGTTGGGGATAACGTATCCGGAAGTTTATGAGATGCAGGTTAGGGCCATAATGGAGGCGGCGTGTGAGCTGTCAAAGCAAAAAATTAAAGTAATACCTGAGATAATGATACCCCTTGTTGGACATGTAAATGAACTCAAGATGATGAGGGAGCTGACAGTGAAAGTGGCGGAAGAGGTTCAGAAAAACTATAACACAAAGGTTAACTATGTTGTTGGAACAATGATAGAGCTACCGAGGGCTGCATTAACAGCAGATGAGATAGCTACACAGGCTGACTTCTTTTCTTTCGGAACAAATGACCTTACACAGACAAATTTTGGGCTTTCAAGAGATGATGCAGGAAGATTCCTTCCTTATTATGTTGAGAAAGGGATTCTTGATGACGACCCATTCATAACACTTGACCAGAGCGGCACGGGGCTTCTTATGAAGATAGGTATAGAAAAGGGTAGAAGGGTGAAGAAGAACCTGAAGATGGGAGTCTGTGGTGAACATGGCGGAGATCCAAAATCTATTGAGTTCTGCCATAAGATAGGCCTTAACTATGTTAGTTGTTCGCCTTACAGGGTTCCTATTGCAAGACTTGCAGCAGCACAGGCGGCACTTAAGGAGAAGATAAAAGAGGATTTGAGTAAATCGACAGTGTAACTTCAAGTAATTTCTTCTTGACAAGTGTGTATATCATTAATATAATGTAGAAAATTTCAGGTGATATCTAATGACAAAGGCAGATTTAGTAAACGGAATCTTTGAGAAGATAGGGCTTTCAAAAAAAGAGGCACAGGAGATAATCGAGATACTTTTCGATACAATGAAGCAGGCCTTTATAGAGGGCGAATCGGTTAAAATATATGGGTTCGGTACCTTCAACGTCAGGCAAAAGATGGCAAGAAGAGGCCGGAATCCTAAGACCGGTGAGGATCTTGAGATAACTCCAAGAAAGGTGATTACATTCAGGGCCAGCAATCATTTAAAATTTGTTATAGAAAAACGGAATGTATAAATCTGCCTCAGAGAGCCTTAGATCTTACGGACTTTTTCCAGATAAACTCTTCTACAGAATAGGAGAGGTCAGCAGAATTGTCGGTGTCGAACCTTATGTCCTCAGGTACTGGGAGACTGAATTCCCTTTTCTTAAGCCTAGAAAAAATAAGTCGGGCCAACGGGTTTATATAAAGAGGGACGTGGAACTTCTACTTAATATTAGAAGGCTTTTATATCAAGAAAGGTATACGATAGAGGGTGTCAGAAAAAGACTCGGATTCGTTTCTGTAAATGCTGAAGTCAGACCTAAACATGATTTGCAGAAAATAGAAATTCGTCAACCTGCCCGGGCAATCGAGCATGTCAAAAAAAGGCTCAGGGAGATACTGAGTCAACTTCATTAAAAATCAGGAAAATCGGGGCGTAGCGCAGCCTGGTAGCGCACTCGCTTGGGGTGTGAGTGGTCGGCAGTTCAAATCTGCTCGCCCCGACCAGAAACCGGAGTATAAATGTACACCTTTTTAAACTGGCTTGTAGATGCCGTCGGCTCTATGGGCTATCCTGGCATTATGTTTTTGATGTTTATCGAAAGTACTTTTATACCTCTCCCGTCTGAACTTGTGATACCTCCTGCTGGATATCTCATCTCACAGAACCAGATGAGCTGGACAGGTGTGATAGTATCGGGTACTGCCGGTAGCGTGTTGGGTGCCCTTTTCAATTATGCCATTGCTGTTTATTTAGGAAGGCCGTTTATACTCAGGTATGGAAGATATTTCGGTATTACACAAAGACATTTCATTAAAGGGGAGGATTTTTTCCTTAAACACGGCAATATAGGTACGTTTATAGGAAGGCTTATATTAGGCGTAAGACACTATATATCATTTCCCGCCGGGCTTGCCAGAATGAACCTGAAAAAATTTTGTTTCTATACAGCATTCGGTGCAGGTATCTGGGTATGGGTACTGGCTTATATAGGTTATCTCGTTGGCAACAACAAAGAAAAGATTATGGATGTAAGCAAGCAGTGGAGTCTATGCATCATAATTGGTTGCGCATTGCTAATTGTAATCTACATCATCTGGCATAAAAGAAAACAGAAGATGGTAGTATAATCACTTATGCGTTTTATTGCAGACCTGCATATTCATTCAAGATATTCACGGGCTACGAGTAAAGACATGTCCTTGGAGAATCTCTGGAGATGGGCGCAGATCAAAGGGATAACACTTCTTGGAACTGGTGATTTTACCCATCCAAAATGGTTTCAAGAATTGAAAGAAAAACTTGAATCTACAGGAAATAACCTTTTTAAATTAAAACATATTTTTCAGAAAAATAGTATCCCGGCATCGTGCAGGGCAGAGGTCTATTTTATGCTTACCGCAGAGATAAGTTGCATATACAAAAAGAACGGGAGGGTTAGAAAGATCCACAACATTGTCTTTGTCCCTGACTTTGCTACTGCTGAAAAAATAAATACTGCCTTGTCGAGAATCGGAAACCTTTCAGCCGATGGAAGGCCTATACTTGGATTTGATGCAAAGAAGCTTCTAAAAATTATTCTTGATATATCTGCAGACGCAATACTTGTGCCTGCACATGCATGGACACCGCATTTCTCCGTCTTTGGTGCAGAGTCGGGTTTTGACTCCCTTGAGGAATGCTTTGAAGAATTAGCTCCGTATATTTATTCCGTAGAAACAGGGCTTTCATCAGATCCACCAATGAACTGGCGGCTTTCAAGCCTTGACCGTATTACCCCGATATCGAATTCAGATGCTCATTCGCCGGCAAAGCTCGGACGTGAGGCAAATATCTTTGATACAGAAATATCATTTGAGACAATGATTAATGCTATTAAGACAAAAGATGGTTTTCTCGGGACCATAGAATTTTTCCCTGAAGAGGGCAAGTATCATTATGACGGACATAGATTTTGTGGTATAAGTCTCTCTCCTAAAGAGACAATAAAGCATAATTATCTCTGTCCGGTTTGCGGGAAAAGGGTTACAGTAGGAGTTATGCACAGGGTTGAAAAACTTGCTGACAGGGCAGATGGTTTCAGGCCAGAAGGTGCTCCACTATATTATTCCACGATCCCTCTGTGTGAGATTGTTGCTGAGACGCTGAAGGTAGGCGTTAATAGTAAGGCAGTTATGGCGGAATATTTCAAACTTCTCAAGAACCTCGGCAATGAATACAGGATACTTATGGATGTTTCTATCCCCGATATTGAATCGGCAGGTTCACCTGTTTTGTCAGAGGCCATATCAAGGGTGCGATCGGGGAATGTATATATTGAACCGGGTTTTGATGGGAGATACGGAAAGATAAAGATTTTTGAGGAAGTGGAGAGGAAAGAGATAACAGGGCAGGGGATGTTGTTTTAGAACATCAAAAAAAGTTAAATTTTGAGAACTTGAGATTCCATTTTGGCACAAATCTGCACCCTTCACTGGCTTTTCTTTTTCTATTTAGTGTAAAATATACAAAGAAAATTGCTTTGTCCCGCCATAGACATCGCCGGTAAAAACAAACCGTAAAAAATAGCCGTATTTGTCTGCATATTTTACTTGCGGTTAAGAGGATTAGATTATGTATTTTGGAAAAGAAGGTCAGAGTTTATGAAATATGATGATTTAAGGAACATCGCTATCATCGCCCATGTTGATCATGGCAAAACCACACTCGTTGACGGTATGATGAAACAGTCTGGAATCTTCCGCTCCAATGAGAATGTCCGGGAACGTATTATGGACAATATTGATCTTGAGAGGGAACGCGGTATAACGATCATGGCAAAGAACGCAGCCGTGAGATACAACGGAATAAAGATAAATATTGTGGATACCCCTGGCCACGCAGACTTTGGCGGTGAGGTTGAGAGGACACTGAAGATGGTGGACGGAGTGTTATTGCTTGTCGATGCCTCGGAAGGCCCACTGCCCCAGACAAGGTTTGTGCTTCAAAAAGCACTTGAACGCAAACTTCCACCGATACTTGTTATCAATAAAATAGACAGGCCTGATGCAAGGATACAGGCTGTTTTAAATGAGGTATATGACCTTTTTATTGATCTTGATGCAACAGAAGATCAGCTTGATTTTCCTGTTATTTATACCAATGCAAAGCAGGGTTGTGCAAAAATGAGCATGGAAGACGATTCGGATAATCTTCAGGTGCTCTTTGATACGATCATGCAAACCATCCCTCCTCCTTCAGGTAAACATGACGGTTTATTGCAGATACTTGTCACGAATATTGATTATGACAACTATGTCGGAAGGCTAGCTATAGGACGTATATTTTCCGGGACAGTGAAAGCAGGAGATACGGTATCCATGGTAAAGGGAAATGGTGAAACGTTAAAGACAAAGATTTCATTTCTTTATACGTTCGAAGGGCTAGATCGGATTACTGCTGAAGAAGCATCTGCCGGTGAGATTATCGCCCTTGCAGGTCTTGAGGGGATAACGATAGGAGATACCATCACAGATGCAGAAAATCCCAAACCTTTACAGCGAATTAAGGTTGATGAGCCGACCATATCGACGGTGTTTTCTGTTAACACTTCTCCTTTTTCAGGAAGAGAAGGCACTTACGTGACCTCAAGAAAATTGCGGGAACGGCTCGAGAAAGAACTCCTTTATAATGTAGCAATCAAGGTCGACTTCGATGATATGGATTCTTTCAAGGTTATGGGACGAGGGGAACTTCAGCTCGCGATACTGATCGAGATGATGAGGCGTGAGGGGTATGAACTCTCTGTTGCCATGCCTGAAACGATAACAAAAACTATACAGGGTGTTCTGCATGAACCAATGGAACTGCTTGTAATAGACGTCCCTGAAGATTATGTCGGTGTTGTTACCCAGCAGATCGGTATGAGAAAAGGCAAAATGCAGAAGATGCAGAACAATGGCTTCGGCAGGGTGAGGCTTGAGTTCAGGATTCCCTCAAGGGGACTGATAGGTTTCAGGTCACAATTTCTTACAGATACACGCGGAACGGGATTATTGAATCATCTCTTTGACGGGTATGATCCCTGGCATGGTCCTATCTCAAAGAGACAGACAGGGGCGCTTGTATCTGACAGGCAGGGTACATCCACTACCTATGCGCTTTTCCACCTGCAGCCAAGGGGGACACTTTTTATCAGAGAAAACACCTCCGTATATGAGGGCATGATCATAGGCGAGAATTCAAGGGCAAATGATCTTGACGTGAATGTCATCAAGGAAAAAAAGCTTACAAACATGCGTGCTGCCAATGCAGATGATGCGCTGCAGTTGATACCCCCAAAGATTATGAGTCTTGAGCAGGCGATAGAATTTATAAAGGAAGATGAGTTTGTCGAGGTAACCCCCGAATCCGTCAGGTTGAGGAAGAAGATACTCGAAGCAAACAAAAGAAGATAGGTGTCAGCCTCCTGAGCGTTTCGGCGTGTAGCCCATCTTCTCCAACGCAGCTATCAGCGCATCGCAGTGGTCGCCCTGGATTTCGAGGGCGTTTTCCTTAACCGTTCCGCCTGTACCGAGCCTCGCCTTCAACTGTTTGAGGAGCGCCTCACTTTCCTTCTGCGACATCCGGATGCCTTCGGTGACTGTTACGGACTTTCCGCCTCTGCCTTTCCGTTCAAGACGGACGGTCACCTTCTGCTGAGCAGGACGCACGCTTGCCTTTGGCACCTTTTCAACAGACTTCTCCTTCCGCGGGATCGATTTGTCTGTGGAGTAGACTAATTTCGATTTTTCATCGGGCATGGGTTAATTTTAGCACGGGTGTTTAGCTTTATCATGTTTTTTGTATGATTATTTTTAATTATGACAAGGGAGTAGGCATTGTTGTATCTGTATAATAGCTATATTGTTCTTTTTTAATTTAATGCTATTGTGTTTTGGAGCTTCTTTTATACCGAAGCACCGAAGTTTAAAGATGCAAATATTCAGCCATAAATAACAAAAAACGTTATTTTTAAAAGGTAATAGGCGATAACTTGAATTATTAATAAATCCTCATTATTTTTAACTCGTTATTGTTATATTCTGAGTATTGATATTTCTCTCTGAAAGAGTAAACTTATAGTTAACAAGAGCAAGAAATTGCGATACTCAGGGCGGAATAAAACCTGAGGACCAAAAATCAAGAATGGGAGC
>Ga0154888_1152_pt2 | contig 11430 bp, 14 predicted proteins | sample Rifle2008BG19ft_FD_105860 | JGI IMG/M metagenome (GOLD analysis project Ga0154888, IMG submission 105860) | Thermodesulfovibrio sp. RBG_19FT_COMBO_42_12
CTTAATTCGTTCGCTTTGCGTTCGTTCACTTCGGAATTTCGCCTCGCGCACGGCCACATAAGGAACCTGGACAGACGAACAACTTATGTTGCTCAGAAGAAGAATCACAACGAGAAGAAAAGTGAATTTTTTCATCTGCACCCTTTTGATTAAATAATCCTTTAGGGGGGCTAAAGGATTATTTAATCAAATAGGAAATTAAGGGTAGTATTTCAGACAGTTATGCTTATGTCTATAGATTCTGTGCGTTTTATTACGCATTTTGTGCTTTTTTATTTTTTGGGTATTTTTTATTCTGTTAATAGAGGAAGCGCAAAAACGAATAATATGGCTATTTCTCAAATTGAGTGGGTAAAGAGGACAGAGCAAACCACCCCTACCCCTCCTTAATAACCAAGGAGGGGAGTTAGGAGTTAGTCCCCCAAAAAGCTCCCCTCCTATTTTAGGAGGGGCAGGGGTGGTAAGTGGACAACAGGATGGGAGTTTACCCACTTGAAATGAGAAAGAACCAATAATATAAAAGTCTATAGCTGCTGAAAATCAGAGGTGTTACATTGCGGAAGACGATCCCGGCTGATTCTTCCGGTACGCATTCGGTGAGATCCCATATACTTTCTTGAACACCTTCTCGAAATGAGCAATACCGCTATAGCCTACTGAAATAGCTACATCTGTGATACTTAAATCAGTGTTCTTGCCGAGGATCTCTGCTGCCTTGTTAATCCTTACAGTGTTCACATAGGATTTCACGTTCTTGCCGAAATGTTTATTGAAAGCCCTGCTGAATCTGTATTTCTCCATACGTGCCCTCTGGGCAAGCTCATCACGGGTGAAGTCTTCTTTATAATTATCTTCTATAAAGGCCGCAGTACTATCCATTATGAACACCTCGCGACTTTCTACACTTTCTAAGAGTTCTTTACTCTCTTTTCCTTCGAGAATCTCGGATAACTTACCCCGGAGGTAAGCAAAGCTTAATGGCTTTCTTATGTAATCCGTCACTCCGGACCTAAAAGCCTTGATCGCTAAGTTATCGGTACTGTATGCGGTCATAAAGATAACCGGCAATTTTGGCTTTGACTCTCTGATTGCTTTCAATACTTCAAATCCGTCACTGTCGGGCAAGTTATAGTCAATGAGGGCGAGGTCAAAAGGCTTCTTGATCTGCTCTAATGCCTTCGAGCACGTGGCTGCCTCCAGCACGTGGTATTTCCGCTCAAGGCCTTCCCTTATCATATCCCTTACCACGTTATCGTCTTCCACAAGAAGAATGCTTTTCTTCTCCACACTTCCCCCATAGAGATGTTCTCAGGTCGGACAATCAGTGAATAATTATATTTATAGCAAGCCGTTAAAAAAATTGCTATATATTTTTGGGGATAGACTGATTCTACTCGGATTTCTTCACGGATTGTCTTACTAATAATACCATAAGTAAAGCCACATCTGTCATTCCCGCTTGTCCGCCAGACTCACGGCGGACAAGCGGGAATGACAAATAAGTCATCTTACTTATGCACTCCTTAACATGTTCATTTTTATTCTCAGTTTTTGCTATAAGGTCCATTATGTGGGCATCGGGTGCCGTTGGCAACAACAGGACATTGTATGCCATTTAAGGAAGGCAGGGGGAAATGACATATCCAGAGAACAAGATCAGGCCTTTTGTCCAGGGGGATACCCCTGCTTATCCTCTCAACTATCCTTTTTTTAAGATGAAGACAATATGTTTTCTCTACTAAAGATTTAACACTCATAAATTATTTTAAGCAGGCAGGTTACTAAATCACAATAGCTTGGTTGTTCTTCTTAAGCTAAATTCGCAGACCTTTTCTTCTGTCGTCTTTAAAGATTGATCGAAAATCCTTTTGCCAATTGAACTGATATAGACCCCAATTGTTGGACCCCTATTCCCGAATCTGTGCATAAAACGGGACACCCGGAATAATGCGGTGCTGTCCTGATTCGGACATGATGTAAGGCACGGCACAGACATGCAGAATAACTAAACCACCGAGAATGAACAGACAGGGAGGCATGCACGTCAAACATGCCTCCCCATCCACAAAACGAGTCTTAATGCTCACCTTCTGTAAGCTCTACCACCTCTTTGGCTTGTAAGCATCACCATGAAGATGATGAGCACGAAGATCAACAGGATTAAGATCCCAATCCCGGCGCCTCCATCCCCTCCGACTTTAAGGTCATCAAGCTGAAGGGCAAACTTATGAAGCTGCTGGTCACTGAGGCTGTTCAACCTCGTTTGAATTTCATCCTGTGTAAAACCCAGCTGATCGAGCCTTTCACCGACCATCTTCATCTCGAGAACCTGCCGGATCTTTTCTAAGTCTGCGTTCCTGTCCATCTGCGCCATCGCAATCAATTCTGATGGGGCAAGTCCTGCGTCAACCTTCGGTGCGATCCCGATTAAAAACATTGCAAATACTAAGTACCATGATACGTATCTCATCAAAGGCATCCTCATACTATTCACCTCCTTCCCGCCGTTTTCTCCATTCCCACTCGGACGTGTTCCCCTACTGCCGCTTATTTGCCTGAAAGAGTAATAGAAACGGAAGAGCCCGCTCCTGTATATAAGCAGCAAGACGTTGTCGTCTTTCGCCATTCTTGATGCAATCTCCAGATAGCACTTGACCCTGAATATCCATTTTCTGTTTACTTATAGAATCACATCACCCTGCATAAGTATACCACGCCTTTGACCCTGCCCGGCATATTCAGCTTCTTAGCGATTTCAGGGGTTATATCCTATACGTTTAAAAATTACTGCCTTTCAAACAAAAAGTCAATAACAATTTCCAGAATGTCAAGCCAATTTAGAAATGTCCGGTTTTTACGCTGCAACCTCGATCAGGTTTTTCCGCCGATTATAATAAACTTTGCTTTATATTTAATTTAAAGCAAAGTTTATTATAACAATTATTGAAATATATACCATGATATTCAAAAGAGAAATTGTAGCCTGGCAAATTTAAGAGCCAAAAGTTTACTTCAGAGCATCCCTGTGCCATTAATCTTCTCTTTTATTTTCCCGTGACCCTTAAAACCTCATCATAGGTGGTTACACCTTGCAGAAACTTATTAATAGCGCATTCTTTCAGGATAACCATACCTTCGCTTTTAGCGATTTTCTTGATCTGTGCCGGTGTTGCTTTCTCATCAACTGCATCTCTGATTTTTTCTGTTATCTCCATGATCTCAAATATCCCGGTTCTTCCGAGATATCCGGTACCCCTGCACTGCGGACATCCCAAACCGAAGGATACCCTGTATTGTTTTACTTTCTCATAGTTAAGTCCGAGGACATAACATTCATCCATAGAAGGATTGTAATGTTCAATACAATGCGGGCAGACTTTTCTTACAAGCCTCTGGGCAACAACCCCGAGGAGCGTGGCGTTAATGAGGAAAGGCTGCACTCCAAGGTCGAGCAGACGGGTAATGGTACCAGGGGCGTCATTGGTATGGAGTGTTGACAGAACAAGATGCCCTGTTAGGGCAGATTGAATGGCATTCTCTGCTGTCTCAAGATCCCTGATTTCACCAACCATAATGATGTCAGGGTCCTGCCGCAGGATTGTTCTTAAACTGCTTGCAAAGGTAAGGCCTATCTGTGGATGGACTGCTGTCTGATTAAACCGTTCATAAACCATCTCTATGGGGTCCTCAATTGTGGTTATATTGACTTCAGGGGTAGAGAGTGTTTTCAAGGCCGAGTAAAGTGTTGTGGTCTTCCCGCTTCCTGTGGGGCCGGTGACGAGTATAAGGCCATTGGGATTGGCTATAAAAGAATTAAACAGTCCCTGTTCCCTGGGAAAAAATCCCAGGTCTTCAATATCCTGCATTAATACGGTCGGGTCAAATATCCTCATGACAACTTTTTCACCGAAAGTGGTAGGTAGTGTTGATATTCTCAGTTCGACCTCCTTCCCTTCATGTTCTGTTTTAATCCTTCCGTCCTGAGGTCGCCTTTTTTCTGAAATATCCATTCGTGAAAGGGTCTTTATCCTTGATATAAAAGCAGGATGCACCGCCTTGGGTATTTTGTGGATATTATGAAGTATTCCATCGATGCGGAAGCGGATAAGACTGAAATCTCTTTTGGGCTCAACATGGATATCCGAGGCTCTCTGAGAATAAGCATAGTGAAGTAAATACTCCACAGCATTGATAACATGTTGGTCTGTTGCTTCAAGGTCATTTACGGACTTTAGTCTGACATATTGTTCAAGATTACCAAGGTCAGTTTTTATGTCGAGTTCTTTCTGTGCAGCGGCAATGGCAAATTTAAAGCCAAAGAACTCCGTAATGATCCTGAAGACATCTTCTTTGGTCGTAACAACTAACCTTACCTTATATCCTTTAGCCAGCTCTATTCCATCAATGCCTTCGTGGTCAAAAGGATTTGCTGTAGCAACTGTTAATGTATTGTCAGAGAGGTCTATTGGCACAAGCTGGTGTCTTATGGCATAGGGTTTGGAAATGACCTTTGTGACAACATCAGCGTCTAATTTTAAAGGGTCTATCTTTAAAAAGGGCAAATTAAGATGCCTTGCAATTGTCTCCATTATTACATCTGCAGTAAGAATCCTGTTGTCTATTTTGGTGGAAGTAATTTTAAGAGACTCGATAATATCAACCGGAGATATAAACGATTGGGGTCGAATGTTATATCTTACATCCGAACCTTTCGATTTGAGAAGTTTTGCTCTCTGCAATACCTCCTTGGATCTGATAAGCTGTATTTGTTCCTCATTAATAAACCCTTCTGCAGACAGGATTTCGAGTATCTGGTCTCTATTCCTTTCACCCATAAAATATAATAGCATGGTGATAGCTGAAAGTGGGATAAGTGAGGCGGGAAACACATAAAAATTATTTTTAGTCAAGGCCACTTCCTCTTTTATGATATGATAGTCATTAGGATGAATAATATATGGTTAGGGCTTATAACACTTGCGGTTCTTGCTGCTGCGGGATTTTTTATCTCGGTGCTTATAGAGATCAGGAAGACAACGAAATCTCTGAGAAACTTTTTAAGAAATCAAGAAGATTTATTGAATACAACACTCAGTGAACTCCAACAGACGCTTAAAAGCTTGAGGAATGTCTCTAATGATGTTAATGAAATAATGGTGGATGTTAAGTCTTTCTCCAATGCAGTAAGTAATATCGGGGATAATATAAAACACGCGAGTCATTTAATTGAGAATACAAAATCGCTGGCATTCATAAAGGCATCCGGATTAAGGGTTGGGATAAAAACAGCCCTCACGTTTTTATTAAAAAACCTTTTATCAAAAAAAGGAGGTGGGTAATGAGACACGAAGGCGGCTACAGTAACATTGATTTGTTTCTTTCTTTTTTGCTCGGAGGTTTTATAGGTGCGGGCCTTGCACTGTTTTTAACCCCTCAATCTGGCCATAAAACGCGACAAAAGATAAAAGAATTTACAGATGAAGCCAAAGAGAAGGCAAAGAAATATACGGAAGATGTAACAGGGAAGGTTATATCGACTGCAGAGAAAGGCAAGGAGCTTTTCGAGGAGAAGAAATCTGCTTTATCGGCAGCCATTGAGGCAGGCAGGGATGCCTATAAAAAGGAGACCGAAAAATTGCCTGAGGAGGAAGGTACATAGCGTTTCCACAGCCTCCGGTTCTTACATAAGATGTCGCCATACGATGAATTAATCAATGAACTATCTGAACTATGCGGCATTATGCCGGAATACTGGGATATTTTTGGCAAGAAGCAGATAACTTCTGTTGAAGCCAAAAGGGCAATACTCATGGCGATGAAACTCAGGGTTGATTCAATCGATGAAATTATAAAAGAGATTAACGAACGAAAATATAAATCATGGAGAAGCTTTATCGAACCCGTATATGTTACTTCAGTAAATGAACAACCCCTGAAAATCCCTGTTTACATACCTGTTCCTGAAGGCAAAGAGAATAAACTTTCACTGTCGTGGTGCATAGAGGATGAGAATAATCCCCCCTCACCCCCCTTTAGCAACGGGGGAACGGGAGCCCGCCTGCCGTCCGTCGGGCAGGGATTTTCAGGGGAAGGGGATAAGTTCATACTTTCAGGGGATGATATAGCCATTTCAGAACAGCAATGGATAAATGGTATGCATTATATAAAGGTAAATATATCGGATACGATACGGAGGGATATCGGCTATTATAAAATTAATGTTGAATGCATACATCCGGAAAATATCTTTCCTGAAGGACGCAACATACTGCAGAAAAAATCAAAACTTATTGTAACCCCTGATACATGTTATATACCATCCGGATTACAAGTTGGAAGGACATGGGGACTTTCTATAAATCTTTACTCAATCCGTTCACTTAGAAACTGGGGTATAGGCGATTTTGCTGACCTTAAAAGGATTGTGAGGTGGATTGCTGATCTAAAAGGCGGCTTCGTGGGAATTAACCCATTACATACAATCACAAACACAAAACCCTTTGGTATCAGTCCGTATTCCCCAATAAGCAGATTGTATAAGAATTTTATCTATTTAGACATTGAAAACATACTTGAAGTTTCCGAGTCTGAAGAAGCACAGACGATCATAAAATCTGTGTCCTTTAAAAAAGAGATCAACACGCTCAAAAAAAGGAAACTCATTGATTACGAACAAATAGCATTATTGAAGGAAAAGATTCTGCGACATGCCTTCCATCTCTTCTACGAAAAGCAATATGCTCAAGATACTCCACAAGGCAGGGATTTTCAGAAATACGTCTCGGAAGAAGGCAACGTTCTTGAGTCCTACTCACTTTTTTTCGCCCTTTATGAACATATGAAGAAAACGAAAAATACCTATGCATGGCAAGAGTGGCCTGAAGAATATCATAATCTATCAGGTATAAAAGTTCAGACATTCAAAAACTCAAATAAGAAAGAAATACTCTTCTATAAATATATTCAGTGGCTTATTGATAGACAGCTAAAAGAAGTTGCTGAAGAGGCTCGAAATCTTGGAATGGTTGCAGGACTTTACCATGATCTTGCCATTGGCTCTGTTAACGGAGGGAGCGATGTGTGGAGCTATCAGCAGGTCATTGCAGGAGGAACGGATGCAGGCGCCCCTCCTGATGATTTCAGTCCCGGTGGTCAGAACTGGGGGTTCCCCCCCTTAATCCCTGAGAAATTGAAGGATTCAGGGTATGAATTGTTCATCCAGACAATAAGAAAAAATATGAAATACGGTGGTGCATTGAGAATAGACCATGCCCTCGGCTTGTTCAGGCTTTTCTGGATACCCTGTGGAATGTCACCTAAAGAAGGTGCCTATGTAAGATACCCGTCAGAGGACCTTCTCAGAATCATTGCACTGGAAAGTGTGCGAAACAGGATAACGGTGATTGCAGAAGACCTCGGCACAATAGGAGAAGATGTCAGAGAAACACTCAGGAGGTTCCAGATGCTTTCTTACAGACTCTTTTATTTTGAAAGGAACTACCCCGATCCATCTTTTTTGCCGCCTGACGAGTATCCTGCTATGGCATTATGTGCTGTAACCACACATGATTTACCCACACTATATGGTTATTGGGTAGAACAGGATATAAAAATAAGAAAAAGATTGGATATGTATCCTGATAAAAAGTTATGGCAACAACAGATCAAAGAGAGAGAAAGAGACAAGGCGTTGATTATTTCTGCTCTTAAGTCTCAGGGCATTATCCCCGATGATTACCCATCGGGACCTAAAATGACTCCAGAATTATGCCATGGTATATACCAGTATCTTGCCGGAACTCCCTGTAAACTACTGCTCGTGAGTCTTGATGACATCATTGGAACGTTGAATCAGCAAAACATGCCGGGCACGGTCGATTCATATCCTAACTGGGTACAAAAAATTCCATCGACACTTGAGGGAATAGTTTCAGACGAACGCTTTGTGGCCATTTCTGAGACGATAAGAAAGAACCTTGCTTTATAATTACCTCTTGTTGACTTTAATCCAGATAATGCAAACATTGCACAAAAATTTATTTAACCCCCAAAATGCATTTGGATAAAAAGATGGCAGTCACATATTAATTGCATTTTTCGGGTTAAGGGAACCTCTGGGGGTAGAAATATTAATGAATTGTATATTCTGTGAGATTATAGAGAAAAGACGCTCCGCTAAAATAATTTACGAAGATGAGCTTTCACTCGCTTTTGATGACATCAACCCACAGGCACCTGTTCATACCCTTGTAATACCTAAAAAACATATCTCCACAAACCTTGATTTAAAGGGAGAAGACAATGCCCTTATTGGCCATCTATTCCAGGTCGCAAACAGTATTGCAAGGGATAAAGGGATAGCAGAACGGGGCTTCAGGCTTATAATGAACTGTAACAGAGAGGCTGGGCAGACAATTTTTCATCTTCACCTTCATATATTAGGAGGCCGCATAATGTACTGGCCTCCGGGATAGTGCGTTTACCCTTCCTGTGACTATTCGTCCTATGCTTGCAAAGTCATCTCCTCCATTCGATGGAATCCCTTACTTTAAGAGAAAAGCCTTCTGGTGCAAACCTGAAATAGTTGTCAGGATCGGATATTAGGAACGGACAAAGGATAATAAAATGTTTTTAAAGGTCGGGCATCGAGGGGCAGGGGCATACGAAATCGAGAATACCTTGGAAAGTTTTCAAAAGGCGATTGAATTAGGTGTCAATGCTGTTGAATTAGATGTGCGAAAATCAATGGATGGGAAATTAATTATTATTCATGATGATAATCTAAAAAGGGTTTTTAGCAAAGATATCCCGGTAAACCAGGCAACATTAAAGGAATTAAAACAATTAACAGAAAATAGAATTCCAACTCTTGAGGAGGCGTTAAAAGCTATAGATAAAAAAGTCGGAAAAATTCTCATGGAGTTAAAGGAGACTGGTTATGAAAAAAAGGTTTTAGAGATCGTTAAAAGAGAAAAATTAAAAGACAGGGTAATTATCATTTCTTTCCATGAACAAGCCCTTTCAAATATGAGAAAATTAGATGAGAAAATTGAAACAGGCTTGATCTATTCAAAATATAAAAATCCTATCGATGCCGCTTTAAAACTGAATGCTCAGTATCTCGTTCCTTTATATAGATTTACTCATACCAGAGATATCGAAAAGGCGCATAAAAATAATCTCAAGGTAATTGTCTGGACAATAAATACAAAGCAGGAAGTTAAAGAATATATAACCAAAGGCGTTGACGGTATTGCGAGCGATAAGCCGGATATCTTTTAACCCGAAAAATGCATTTGGATAGAATGATGGCAGTCACATATGCATCTCTCCTCAGCGAGTCGCCGGGGCGACAAAACCTCTTAAACGCAGAATTTACGTCTGTATGGTATATAAGCGATAAGAATGAAAACGTGCAGGAAATCCGGGTCGTTAAACCGCTCACAAAGGAGCTGTCCGCACTCAGGCGGATTCGCTGAGGAGAACGCAAGAGCTTTTGCTACACACATGCCTGCCATTATTAGTAAACCCAGTTAGAAAGCTTGGCTATGGCTTTAAGCCCCGCCCTCGCTATTTATTTTTTACCCGCCTAAAAGGCGTGGCTTACTTTCTAAGGGGGTAAAGACTTTACAGAGAAGGTAAAGAAGAAATATGATATAAAGAAAATAATTAACCTGAAGATAGACCGAAAAAGATGGTTCAGGGATTTAAAATGAAGACATCAGAATACTCATTCACCCCATTTAAAGGGCTTAAAGAGGCTCTCGAAAGTAAAAGATACACCTTTAGTAAGAAAGATACTATTAAGAATAAGTCTGACGAGGAGATATTCCTCGATGCCATGGCCGATGTCAGAGAGATAAAGGAATTCAGGAAAATTTTTCCTAAAAAGCCTCCAATGATTAAGCCCAGCCCTGTGCGGAAAGACGATTCCCTTGATATCTTAAGACAGATAGTAAATGGAGAAAGAAAAATAAGACTGTCTGATACAGGCGAATATATTGAGTGGATAAGCCCTAATATGAGAAAGGATATTGCCTGGAGACTTCATCAGGGTGATTTTTCTGTACAGGACTACATTGACCTTCATGGGATGACACTTAGTGAGGCAGAGGAAGCTTTATGCTTGTTCTTCAGGGAGGCTATAAAAAAACGACTGTTCTGTGTAAAGGTAATACACGGAAGAGGACTTAGATCACCCAGAGGGCCTGTTCTTAAGGAGGCATTAAAAAGATGGCTTCAGGGCTCATTTAAAAAATGGGTTCTGGCTTACTCTACTGCTAAAGACTGCGATGGTGGCTTAGGGGCTACATATCTAATCCTCAAGTCAAACCCCTCTGTGTCTCCCCTTATTAAGGGCAGAAATAAAATGGGGTATAGATATCGGAACAGATAGATCAGAATAAACCGTTGCGTACTTATGTACAAACTTAAAATAAAAATTTATTATGAAGACACAGATGCAGGAGGGATTGTTTACTATGCCAACTACCTTAAATATTTAGAGAGGGCAAGGACAGAATTCCTTCTGGAGAAGGGGATAGACGTAGCAGAATATCACAAGAAAGGTTATTTGTTTGCAGTAGTCCATGTGGATATATATTATAAACGGCCGGCAAGGCTTGGAGAAGTTATTGAGACTACTACAGAGATGATAGAAATCACAAATGTTACTATAAACTTAAAGCACCAGATTTTTAGAGATGATACACTCTTGATCGAGGCGTATGTGAAAGTTGCCTGTATAGATAAGGATGGAAAACCCAGAAGGATACCAGAAAGCTTTAAAAATACAATAAATGGAGGTTCCTATGGTTCTTGATGTAGTTATTGATGACACCACGGTAACGATACAGATTGAGAAACCCTTTCAGCATGATCTTGACGCCATAATTGCCCAAATTGAACGATTTACCTACTCGAAGGGAACTGATATTGCTGCTTTGGATATTAGAGGGTTGATTCCAAGAATGATCAAGGGGATAGCCGGCTGTGAAAGAGGCTGCCCGGCAAATGCCAAAAGCCTTGTGTCCAGCGGATATAAAGGTTTTGATGTGCAATATGTCGAAGGCGGTATACTCACCGCTCGTATAATGACCAGAGATAATAGCCTCCTTTATCTCAAGATGTTTCCTGATTTCTGAAAACAAATTACAGTATCTGTGCTATAGAACAAGGCAATTCGTAAGTTGACTAATTGAAATATATTGCATATAAAATATCGTAAATGTCTATTAGAAATTACTTCCTCAACCTCTCCCTAAATAAAAAACTAATCGGGATGATGCTTTTCCTAAGCCTCATGCTTGTTTTGGTATTGCTCTTCCTTTACTCGCACTCGGAAAAGGCTTTGCTTGCGGAGATCGAAAATCAAACAGCAGAGCTTTCAAAAGCGATACTGGTTGGCGTAGAGGAAGTTACAAGCAGCGG
>Ga0154888_1122_pt2 | contig 11428 bp, 16 predicted proteins | sample Rifle2008BG19ft_FD_105860 | JGI IMG/M metagenome (GOLD analysis project Ga0154888, IMG submission 105860) | Thermodesulfovibrio sp. RBG_19FT_COMBO_42_12
ATTGAACCAAACCAAATCCAGGTATGTCTATCTTAAGCATGATAACCTCCTAAGTTCTCAATGATTATAGTGTTTTTATTTTGCAACATTCCACCTGTCTGCAGCGATGAATACAACAAATAACATAGCCGATAAGCTTGCTGTTATTGAACCGTAATAGAATGTTGCAGATGGTGATATGTTATCCCAGAGCCATCCGCCGATAAGGCTTGCAGGGAACATCGCGAGTCCGACTGCTGTGTTATAAACACCAAAAGCTGTTGCCTTAAAGTCAGGTGGTATAATAGTAGCAAGAAATGCCTTTTGTATGCCCTCTGTAAGACCCATAAAGAGGCCATAGAAAGCGAACAAGACCCAGATAGCCGTGGTATCTTTTGCAGCAGCAAAACCATAATAGAGAATTGCAAATAATACAAAACCGACGAGTATAACCCTTTTTCTACCAAACCTGTCTGCAGCGATGCCGGCAGGAATGGCAGATAGGGAATAGATAAGATTGAACAAAAGATAAACCACCGGGATCATGACTGTGGGAATCCCTATCTGCTGAGCCCGGAGTATCAGGAATACATCACTTGAATTACCTATTGCGAAAATAGTGGCGATGAGAACAAAAATTTTAAATCTCCAGTCAAATAATCCCCCCCTGCCCCCCTTTAGTAAAGGGGGGGTAGGGGGGATTACTGAATTTTCTGATAAGACTTCCCCAATGGATATCTTCTCTCTTTCTTTCTTCTTTTCCTTTATAAAGAGGATAATCAAAAGCACAGCAATAGCCCCCGGGATCATTGAAAGCCAGAAGACTATCCTGTAATTGTTTGAGAATATGCCGAGAAGAAGAAAAGCCAGTGCAGGACCAATAACTGCGCCCAACGTGTCCATTGAACGGTGAAAACCAAATGCCCTCCCGAGATGTGTTTTTTCTGTTGACTCTGCAATAATGGCATCACGCGGTGCGGTACGGACTCCTTTGCCAAGCCTGTCCATAAAGCGAGAACCCATGACATGATGCCAACCTGTTGCAAGTGCAATAATCGGTCTGCTTAAAGTAGAAATCCCGTATCCTGCAAACATAAGCCACTTGCGATTACCAATCCTGTCAGACAACCAGCCGGAAAAAACCTTAAGCAAGCTGGCGGTCGATTCCGCAATCCCCTCGATCAATCCGATGACTGATTTATTCACGCCGAGGACATTCGAGAGAAAGAGGGGCACGAGAGGATAGATCATCTCGGAGCTGACATCCATAAAGAAACTCACGACCCCGGCAAAAAATACATTCCTTCCGAAACCAAAAAACTTCCTATCTTTTTCCATGGCTACTAACCATTTTTCCCATGAAGCTTTTCAACTACATTTACATTTTGATATCCGCTGAATATCATTTCTTGATTGTAATCCTTAATATTTACCAGTGTAAATCTCCTCTAAACACTGCATTTGGACCTAACTCTTCTTCAATCCTCAGCAACTGGTTATATTTTGCTAATCTCTCTGACCTTGCCGGTGCGCCGGTCTTAAGCTGACCTGCATTGGCAGCAACAGTTATATCCGCTAAAAATGAGTCTTCAGTTTCTCCTGAACGATGTGAGAACACACATGTGTAACCAGCGCTTTTTGCTATTTTTACAGTCTCCATGGTCTCTGACAGAGTTCCTATCTGGTTAAGTTTAATAAGTATTGAATTGGCAATACCCTTTTTAATACCTTCAGCCAGTATCCTGGGATTGGTGACAAAAATATCATCGCCAGTAAGTTGAATCTTCTCTCCTAATTCTTTCGTGAGAATCTGCCAACCATCCCAATCGTCTTCTGCAAGGCCGTCTTCAATAGATATGATAGGATATTTTGAGATTAAATCTTTATAATATTTGACCATTTCTTCTGAAGACAATCTGCTGTTATCAGCCTTTAAGATATATTTCCCATCCTGGTAAAACTCACTTGCCGCAGGATCTAAAACAATGGATATGTCTTGTCCTGGGTTATATCCTGCTTTTTCTATTGCGGTAATGATAATCTTTATAGCCTCTCCGTTGGATGAAAGATTCGGTGCGAATCCTCCCTCGTCTCCGACGGATGTGTTTAATCCTTTTGATTTTAAAACTGCTTTCAGATTGTGGTATGTTTCAGCGCCCATTCTGAGGGCTTCTTTGAAAGATTTAGCGCCAACAGGTGCAATCATAAACTCCTGAATATCAACATTGTTATCCGCATGTTTCCCTCCGTTGAGTATATTGAAAAACGGAACCGGCAGACGTTGTGCATTCTCGCCGCCGAGATATTTATAAATAGATACCCTTTCATCCTGTGCAGCAGCTTTTGCTACAGCAAGAGAAACTCCTAAGATTGCATTAGCGCCTAATTTTGCCTTGTTTTCTGTCCTGTCGAGTTTAATCATGAGATAATCTATCTCTTTTTGTTCCCTGGGATTTTTTCCGATAAGCTCAGAAGCAATTATCCTATGTACATTATATATGGCCTTTAGAACACCCTTGCCCAAATAGCGCTTTTTATCATTATCCCTTAATTCTACTGCTTCTTTGCTTCCTGTTGATGCGCCTGAAGGAACAGCAGCCCTGCCTAATACGCCGTTATCCAGAATCACATCTACCTCAACAGTAGGATTACCTCTTGAATCCAGAATCTCCCTTGCCGTTATTTTTTTAATCTTTGACATAAGACAATCTCCTTTCTTATCCTTTCTTCAGTAAGAGTTATCAATTGCCATAAACTAAAAAACTCCTACAACCCCCACCCCCGCCCTCCCCCTCGATGGGGGAGGGTTAGGGAGAGGGTGGTAGGAGTTATCGGTCCCGATTTAATCGGGACGATTAAGCGAACTCCATCGCCTTTACTTCATTTTACCACAACAACCGTACAGGGTGATAGTTTTGTAATGTTCTGAGACGTTGAACCCCATATCCTTCCGAATATCTTTGAATGTCCCATAAACCCGATAACTAAAAGATCAAATTTCCCTTCCTTTGCATGACGCACTATTGTTTCGACTTCATGACCGGCCTGCACTTTTGTATGAAGTTTGATGCCGTCTTTTTGGGCTATTTCAACAGCCTCACTATTTATCCTTTCGAAATAGCCATTTGCCTCTTTTTTAAATTCTTCCACCTCACCGATCGTTGCTGCATAATGAGGAACGCCCTCCTCTACGGATATGCTGTGAAGTTCCGCATTGTATTTTTTTGCGAGATCAATTGCAATTTTAAGGGCTTGTTTTGCTCCTTCAGAACCATCATTGGCAATTAAAATTTTCTTAAACATTGTTTTCCTCCTTTTTAAAATCGGGCTGAAACCACCTTTGTGCTATCATTGTCGGCACTACTGCCGACAGTATGACCACGGTAACAAGGATCGTGTACTGTTCCTGATTTATTATTTTATTTGTATATCCAAATAGGGCAGAGATCGTGCCAAAGGTAAGTCCTGTAGACATGAGCAAAGTCGTATACATGCCCTCTTTTTTCTCAAATTTGAATATCTTTGTCATCGGCCACACTCCTGCAAATTTTGTTGCCATCTTGATCAGAAGAAAGATAGCAATCAAAACCACACTGCTCCCCATTGCTGAAAGTTTGACAAGGGAACCTGCCTTGAGGAAATAGAACGGTGTCAGCATGGTAAAGGCAGTCACACGCATCCGGTGGCTTAATGTTTTATTTTCAAGGAAGAACGGGGCTAACACCATGCCTACAAGATATGCCGGTAGTACTGCCTCGCTCTTCGCTGTAACAGCGAGTGATCCCAAACCAAAGAGAACAAAGAAGATGAACTTTGTCTCCGGTTCGCTTATCCTGCTTCCCGCCTTTCTGAAAAACCAGGGAGTAAATTTCGGGAGGAGAAAAAGCACAAGTGCGGTAACAATAATGAACATTACCAGGTGCCAGTCATAATTCGCAAAGAGGATACCGAGAGCAAGGACAGTACCGAGGTCAGTGATAAAACAGGCTGCAAGTATGAGTTTGCCGAGTTCTGTCTGATTATATCGTGTCTCTATCATCACGGCATAGACGACTGCAACAGAAGTAGTCGAGAGTGCGATTCCTGCAATCTCCGCTTGGGGAAGACCCCATCCGGCAATGTAATATGCATATGCCATCACACCAAGAAATGGTCCCAAAAAAGAAAGAACACCTATAGTCATGCTCTCTTTAAACTTCTTTTTCATCACCGACGGGTCCACTTCAGCACCTGCAAGGAATGTTAGAAGGACGCTGCCAAACCCAGCGAGAAAATTTACCCATTCAGTTCTCTGAAGAGGTAGGAAATTACCTCCGAAAACGCCAACAATTATTTCAAGGAGTGCAATTGATATTGCTATCCTTATCGACAACAAAGTTGCGACGAGTGCAAGACCTATCCATAATGCTGCTTGAAGCCACTGGTAGTCCATTATCTTTTCCTCCACTATTCGGGGGTGGAATGAAACAAAAAACCCCTACCGAATCCATATGGTTCAGTAGGGGTTATCATTCCTTAAACAATCAAGGACGGTTAACAGCGAACCCCATCGCTCATATTAAGATACAAAACAATCTGGCATATGTCAACTTTTTTAATTGCTTACTCTAACAATGGGATTGACTCAGGGTCGATTCTGGAAAAATTTGATAGAGTGGAAAATTATATGCTAACACATAGCGGGCGATGGGGTTCGTTTAAAGTGTCCATTGTGACGACCTGGGTATAAAAATTCCAATTTATAAACAGACACTAATCCGTAACCCCGATGGATATACGTAATATGGTATATGTAGAATGATATCGTAAATCAGCTGTTGTCAAGCATCAAAGCTTATTTTTATAAACCTATTACGTAAAAATGGCGGAGTTACTGACTAATTATATCCAAAATCCGATTGACTATCATATAAAAATATGTTTATATAATATTAATTAAAATTCCAATAAGAATAAACCATGTAAGGTGTTATTTAGAAAATATAGCCAAAATAGTTTTGAACTTATAACATGTTTTGTATTTTATATAATCTTTTATATCCAATGGTTATGATACAATTAGAATATTTTCACTGTTATCAATATTTATAATTGTTACATCTATAATCAAAAACAAAATTTGGGCTAAGAAGATATAAAGATATTATTATATAAAGTTAAGTATATAGGAGGAAATGTTGGATGGAAATTAAGGTATTAGGTCCCGGTTGTCCAAACTGTCAAAAAATGGAGGAGCTTACCAGAAAAGCTGTCGAGGAACTTGGAATTGAAGCAAAGATCGAGAAGGTTAAAGACATTGTGGAGATTATGAAGTACACGATGTCAACCCCGGGGCTTGTGGTAAATGGAAAGCTGAAACACTCAGGGAGACCCCTGCCGACTCTTGAAAAATTGAAAGAACTGATAAGACAGGAAACCGCCTGAAAGGAGAATTAATATGAACGATATATTGAACATCTTTAAGGCGTTGTCAGACGAAACACGTTTACGAATACTAAAACTCCTCGAACAGGGCGAGTTATGCGTATGCGATATCGTTGCTGCCCTTGACATGATCCAGCCAAAAGTATCCTTTCACCTGAGCGCACTAAAGGAAGCAGGACTTATCAAAGACAGGAAACAGGGGAAATGGGTACATTACAGGATAGACGATTCAGATTTTTTTAGAAGATTTTTACTGCTGTCAACTCTGGAGAGGATTTCTGCTGAAACGGTATCTGAGGACACGAGAAGATTAAACGATTTCCTGCAAATTAAACACCAAAAAGCAAATTGCGGGTATTCAGGACTGTCAGAGACCAGATCAAAGAGTTGGTCGAAAATTTAATAAAAGAGGTGCAGCATGGCTGAAATAGTGAAAAGACTCTCATTCCTTGACAGGTTTCTTACATTGTGGATATTTCTGGCGATGTTCTTAGGTGTTGTTTCCGGATACTTTTATCCTCAGATTCCCGATTTCTGGAACATGTTTCAAGCGGGTACAACCAACATCCCTATTGCCATTGGACTGATCCTGATGATGTATCCGCCTCTGGCAAAAGTAAAATATTGGGAACATATATAATGATAAAAGACATCGTATCATATATAACATTTAATCTTTTAAAGCTTACGCCAGGTTCTTACCTTGCCGATGCCACAGAATTCTTTATTTACGATACGATAAAGATATTTTTGCTGCTATCGGTAATAATCTTCGGCGTGTCAGTAATAAGAAGCTTTTTCCCTCCTGAAAGGACAAAGCGGATTTTATCACATAAAAAAGAATTTATAGGTAATGTCTTTGCAGCCTTGCTTGGTATCGTCACCCCATTTTGCTCATGCTCTGCTGTCCCTTTATTTATCGGATTTGTAGAGGCAGGAGTACCGCTCGGCGTGACTTTCTCATTCCTTATCTCGTCTCCTATGGTAAATGAGATAGCAATTGTGTTGCTTTTCGGGCTCTTCGGCTGGCAAGTAACAGCGATTTATATCGGAACAGGTCTTCTTGTGGCCATATTTGGGGGTCTGATTATTGGAAAGCTCAAACTCGAAAAATGGGTTGAAGAATATGTTTATCAATTTCATAATGGACGGGAATATGAAATAATCAAGCAGAGTTTTAAAGAGAGGCTCCAGTACGCAAAAGACAATACAATCGACATATTAAAACGGGTGTGGCTATATATCCTCATAGCAATTGGAATAGGAGGATTCATACATGGGTATGTACCTGAGGACTTTCTTACGCATTATGCAGGGAGAGGAAATTTCTTTGCAGTACCGGTAGCAGTATTACTCGGCGTGCCACTTTACTCTAATGCCGCCGGTGTTATCCCAATAGTTTATGCATTGATGGAAAAAGGATTGAGCATGGGAACAGTGCTTGCCTTCATGATGGCAGTAACTGCTCTGTCATTCCCCGAGATGATAATCCTCAGAAAGGTCTTAAAGCTCCCTCTACTTGGTGTATTTGTCGGAATAATGACTGTAACCATAATAGCCGTTGGTTATCTGTTTAATGCGATTTTATAGGAGGTTTTTAAGTGGAAATTAAGGTGATAGGTCCGGGATGTCCAAACTGTCAGTTTCAGATATGTTCAGAAAATTTTTGGTCCTGTCAACACTTGATAGAATTTTCTCAGAAGACATAATGGAGCATAGTAAGAGGCCGGCAGAGTTCTTAAAAGAGAAAAATGGAAAAGCAAATGTTGTTTCCATTAGAAACAAAACTATCTGCTGTGGGAGGTAATTAATATGGCTGAAGTTGTAAAGAAGCTGTCATTTCTCGACCGTTTCCTCACCTTATGGATATTTCTTGCAATGGCTTTGGGCGTCGGAACCGGTTATGTGTATCCACAGGTTCAGGGTTTTATTAACATGTTTCAGGTGGGCAGTACCAATATCCCCATCGCTATCGGACTAATCTTAATGATGTATCCACCCCTTGCAAAAGTTAAATATGAACAACTCGGAGAGGTTTTCAGGAACATAAGAGTGTTAAGCCTTTCTCTGGTACAAAACTGGATAGTGGGACCTATTTTGATGTTTCTTCTTGCTGTTGTTTTTCTTGGAAAATATCCGGAATACATGATGGGATTAATAATGATTGGACTTGCACGCTGTATCGCCATGGTAATTGTATGGAATGACCTTGCGTGCGGCGATAGAGAATATGCTGCCGGCCTTGTTGCTTTCAATTCAATATTTCAGGTTCTTTTCTATTCCCTATATGCCTATGTCTTTATAACGGTGCTCCTTCCTTTGTTTGGATTAAAAGGCGCTGTTGTGAACGTTACCATTGCACAGATTGCGAAGAGTGTATTTATATATTTGGGGATCCCGTTCATAGCCGGTATAATAACCCGCTTCAGCCTGATAAAAATAAAAGGGAACACATGGTATGAAGAAGCCTTCATCCCGAAAATCAGTCCCGTCACTTTGATCGCTTTGCTTTTTACCATAATTGTCATGTTTTCCTTAAAAGGTCAATATATAGTCCGACTGCCATTTGATGTGATAAAGGTGGCTATCCCACTTTTAATTTACTTTTTGCTGATGTTCCTCGTCTCCTTCTATATGGGAAGGAGGTTTGGTGCCGGATATGAAAAAACTACCACGCTTGCTTTTACAGCAGCCAGCAACAATTTTGAACTTGCGATAGCAGTTGCGATATCGGTCTTCGGCCTTAACTCCGGGCAGGCATTCGCTGCCGTGATAGGTCCACTGGTCGAAGTGCCTGTTTTAATCGGTCTGGTAAATGTAGCGCTGTATTTTAAGCGGAAATACTTTGCTGCTGAGTATTGCCGGATTAAAGGGACTGAACCGTTATAATCGGTGCAATATTTGAATAAACCTTAAGGAGGTTATAATTGGATATCAAAAAGTTGATAAAAAGTCTGCTCTTCATTTTTGTGGCTTTGAGTTTGGGAGTTCTCATTTATAAAGAATTCTCCCCAAAAAGTGAGAGCAAGGCTACTCACGTCGCAGCAAACCAGGGTGAAACAATGTCCGCTTCCGGTAAATCTGAGGTGGCAGCGGAGAGCCGGTCATTAAAAGAAACTGGAACCAAACAGCAGAATCCGGTTTCCTCATCTCAGGTTGCGGAGAAATCCCAGAATGCAAGGGTTATCGCCTATTATTTCCATGGAACGTTCAGATGTTCGACATGCCAGACTATTGAGAAGTATTCAAAAGAAGCCATTGAAACGTATTTTGCAAAAGAACTCGGAAACGGGACGCTCGAATTCAGGCCGGTGAATGTGGAAGAACCGGAAAATAAACACTTTATCCAGGACTATCAGCTTGTTACCAGATCCCTTGTCCTTTCCTTGGTGTCAGACGGCAAGGAGATGAAATGGAAGAATCTTCCCTATGTCTGGAAGCTCGTGCGGGACAAGGACAAATTCTTTCAGTATGTAAAAGATGAGGTAGAGATATTCTTAAGGGAGATCGGATAAATGGAGGGAATTCTCCTGTTCTCGGCGATATGGCTTGGGATTTTGACATCTGTCAGCCCATGTCCCCTGGCTACAAATATCGCTGCGGTGTCGTTCATTTCACGGCGGATTACGCAAAGGAATACCGTATTCTTATCCGGCATCCTCTACACCCTTGGAAGGAGCCTTACGTATATTGTCCTCGGTGTTCTTATCGTGAAAACATTAGTAGATGTACCGATCCTGTCGGATTTCCTCCAGCGATATGTCAATAAAATCCTGGGCATCGTACTGATTCTCATCGGTATGGTCTTGCTGGATTTACTGCGAGTCCCTTTATCTCTCCCGTCAGTATCCGAAGATGTCACAAAAAAACTGGTTGAGAAGGGAATCCTCGGCTCCTTGTTTTTAGGTGTTTTGTTTGCACTGGCATTCTGTCCCATCTCCGCTGCCCTGTTTTTTGGCGGGCTAATCCCCATAGCGGTAAAAGCCCGTTCAGGAATAGGTCTGCCTCTGATCTATGGTATCGGAACCGGTCTGCCAGTCCTGCTCTTTGCATTTCTTGTGGCAGCAGGCACCGGGTATATTAATAACCTTTATTACAGAATTACAAAAATTGAGTTCTATACAAAAAAGGTAACGGGGATCATCTTTATATTGGTAGGTATTTATTACGCTCTGGCGTACATTTTTGAAATCGTTTAAAAACAGAAACTGTCTCAAGGCGGAAGCAAACTAAAATATCGTAACTGTAAAGGAGGATGTTATGTTGACGTTGACTGACAATGTGATAGAAAAATTCAGGGAATTCCTGAACGGGAAAACCACACATGGCATAAGAATATTTGCAACTGCCGGTGGCTGAAGACCTTCTCTGGCTATGGACATAGCCAAAGGTCCCGAAAAAGGCGATGCAATAATCAATAAAGCCGGTATTAAGGTCTTTCTTGAGAAAGAGGCCGATACTTTCCTTGCAAATGCAATCTTAGACTACTCAGATATTCAAGGATTTATTATCACGGGAATGCCGCAGAGTTCATGTTGCAGTTAGGAGAAAACATAGCAAGATAAATATGAGCATTATTGAAACCATTCAAAAGTTTGTGCCGATTGATACACAGCTTACAGAGTTATTCGAAAGGGTCCAAGAATACGCGGAACTTTACTTAATCGCAAAACAAAGGCAAAAGGGCTGTGACGGGATGGGTGAAGTTGCCACACTCAAGGATGAGTTGATCTATTATTTGAATAAAATGATCAGATACTGCAAGGAGAAAGGATATCTTTCAGGAGATGTCTCTTATGATATCGATTTGATTGCTCATGATATTTGCGAGACGAAACCGAAATAATCATAAATATCGATATCCTAATTAAATGACAGGGGGTCTAAAATGAAGCGACTAATTGTTTTTGCGCTGGCGGTTGCCTTTTGTCTGGGTGCCATCACCCTGCAGGCAGAAAGTCTGAAAGAACCGGAGAAAAAGCCGGTAGTATCAGGAGTCTGTCCGCCTTTTTATCTCAAAGACGAAGAGGGAAACGTTATTGATCCTGTGCAAAACTTCAATGCGGACAAACCCTATTCTCCAAAGCAAACCTGCGGGGCAAAAGACTGTCATAATTACAACAAAATAACAGAGGGATTCCATTTCACACAGGGCAAGGGGGAAAAGGTTCCTGAGCTTTTTGCGAAACGATATAACTGGGTCAGTTCACCGGGCAACTATGGCGGAACATGGTGTTCTCCCGCTCCTTTGTATAGACAACTTGCACCCAAAAAAATTGATAACGCAAGGATGATTGATATGACATCTTTTGATTTTGTGACCGCCACATGCGGCAACTGTCACCCCGGTGGCGGGCCACTTGAGTATGACCGGGAAGGGAACAGATATGACGAATATATGAAAAAGCAGGGTATGAAATCTGGGGATGAAAACAGCATAGACGGAGACTATTTCAAGGCCCGCTGGATTGATACCGGTGTGATTGAGGCGGACTGCCTGCTCTGCCACCTGCCGGAATATAATTTCAAAGAGCGGAATAAACAGATTGATAATCTAAATTTCAGATGGGCGGCAACAGCGGGAAGCGGTTTCGGGAATGTTGACGGAAGTATCAAAGACAACAAGCCGGTGAAAGTGAGCTATGATAAGGGGAAATTTGATGAAGAAGGCAGGGTGATCGTGCACATCGCACCTGAGCCGCAAAATGAGACATGCCTTCAGTGCCACAGGAAGCCAGACTGGAAGAAGCGCGGAGCATCATTTTCTGCACGTACCGATATTCACATGGCAGCGGGTTTACGATGTGTTGATTGTCACGTTGCTGGAAGAAAGGCTGTTGATGATCGGATTAGAGGCAAGGAAGTGCATCAATTCGGAAAAGGGGATGACCCATCAGGCTGGGTAAGAAATGACCTTGATAATTCCATGAGAACATGTGAGAACTGCCACATCAAGGGATGGCGGAATGCGCCGAGGGCATCACATGAATGGCTACCTCCATTCCACATGGAAAAACTTTCATGT
>Ga0154888_1075_pt5 | contig 11305 bp, 13 predicted proteins | sample Rifle2008BG19ft_FD_105860 | JGI IMG/M metagenome (GOLD analysis project Ga0154888, IMG submission 105860) | Thermodesulfovibrio sp. RBG_19FT_COMBO_42_12
CTCTACCATCACAACAGCGTCATCGGTGCCTGCCACAACAAGGTTGAGGTCACATTCCTCAACCTCTCTCAGGTCGGGGTTTATCACAAAGGAGCCCGCAATCCTACCGATCCTTACTGCACCAACCGGACAGCTAAAAGGGATATCGGAAATTATAAAGGCTGCAGACATACTTATTATTCCGAGTATATCTGCAATATTTTCATCACCGTACGATAGAACACTGATGATACCCTGCGTTTCGTAATAAAACCCCTTTGGAAAAAGGGGTCTCATGGGCCTGTCAATCAGACGGGATGTAAGTACCTCTTTCTCTGTAGGCCGTCCCTCGCGCTTAAAAAAGCCGCCCGGGATTTTACCAGCCGAGTATGCCTTCTCCTGATAGTCTACCGTTAATGGGAAAAAATCCAGCCCTTCCTTTGGTGTCTTATCTGCCACAACCGTAGCGAGAACAACTGTATCGCCATACTGTGCAACTACTGCACCATCAGCCTGTCTTGCAATCTTGCCCGTCTCGAGGACAATCTTTTTATCTCTAATCTCAATCTCAACCTTTTTCATTTATATTTATTTCCTGATTCCCAACCGTTCAATTACCTTGTCGTAGCGTTCCTTCTTTGAAGCCTTGAGATAGTCCAGCAACCTTCTTCTCTGACTAACAAGCTTCAGAAGACCTCTCCTCGAGTGATGGTCGTTTTTATGAATCTTGAAATGCTCGGTAAGATAGTTTATCCTTGTGCTTAACAAAGCTATCTGAACCTCGGGTGAACCTGTATCACTATCATGAAGTCTGTAGTCATTTATTATTGTCTGTTTCTGCACCCTGTCAATCGCCATCTACACACCACCTTTCAAAAATATTATTAATTTTTCAAAAATAACACATCATCATGCAGTCTGTAAACCCCGTTAGAAAAGATGGGACTTTCTAACGGCGTAAACATTTTAACATATCACGGCCTGACTTACTAAGGAGTTCATAAGTAAGACCTCATTGGCTGTCATTCCAGCTTGTCTGGAATCCTTCCCGCTCAGTCGGGAATCGTAAAGAAATGATGATGGTCGAAAAGCCGTGTTAAACAGTCGAGGCTTTGGTTATAAAAGCCAACTCGTTAATTATACAACCTTTGTAATATCCGTGTAAAATTGTTTATTTTCTAAGTAGCTAAGACCGTCCTCAAATTTAATCAAACCTGACAGGTATAGCTTTGCTAAAGCGGAATCTAAAGATGTATATTCCTCTGTACCAGTCAGCATCTGGGATTTTATCTGATGGGTTTTACCTTTCCTGATGAGATTCTTTATGCTGTAACTATTGATTTTTTTCATAGGCAAGCACCCTGCCTTCACCACTTTTCAGGGGCAGCAGTCGCTGTGAGAGGACAAATAGAAGGTTGTCTGCAATTCTTGTCTTTTTAACAGGCATGCTATTTTCTAACATGATTCCTGATTTTTGTCAAACAAAGATTGGTCTCATAGAATTGGTGTCATTGCAAGGCAAAGCCAAATCAATCTCATTCCTAACCCACATTATTCATAGATTTTTATGATATAAGCCGAGATAGAGTATCCTCGCTCATTCTCGGTCGTTCCGACCTCCGAGGGTCGCATCGACAATCCGCTCCAATCCTCTATATCGTCTTGTTTTCCCCGTTTTTATGAATAATCTGGGCAAAGGGATTGCCATGGTCGAAACGATCTCGCAATGACGGGTAAATCAATGAGTTAATCTTCTATCGGCAAATTTCACCGGACTATTGAGTTTGTGGTTCCTCAGGTTTTATCGGAGTTTCCGGTGGTGTTTCTGGTGGTGTTTCAAGCTGATCGTTTTTCTCGTCTTCTTCTATAACCTCTTCATATTCGGGCACAACAATCCCTCGTCTTACCATGATGCTGTATATAAGGTTAGACCGGTGTCTAACATACCTGCTGTCTCCGAGCGGATTATATTTCCTTGGATTCGGCAAAACAGATGCAAGTCTTGATGCCTCTTCAGGATTTAGTTCGGATGCTAATTTCCCATAATAATGTCGTGATGCAGCCCCGATCCCGAATATGCCCCTATCTCCCCATTCAGCAACATTTAAATAGAGTTCAAGGATTCTCTTTTTGGTTAATACCCTCTCCAGCCTCCATGTGATTATTGCCTCCCTGATTTTTCTGAGAGGATTTTTAGCAGGTGAAAGATAGAGGTTCTTTGCAAGTTGCTGGCTGATAGTGCTGCCTCCTAATTTGAATTTTTTTGACTTTATATCCTTTTCGATAGCCTTCTGTATTGCCTCATAATCAAAACCCTCATGGCTCCAGAATTTATCATCCTCCGCAATAAGAACAGCCTTTTTGAGATATGGTGATATATGAGAAAGCGAAACCCACTTCTGTTGAATCCTGTATCTTTTACCCTGACGCCTCCATTCCTTCTCGCGGTATTTCATAAATGAGGTCTTTTTGGGATTTTCCTTTTTAAGTTTTGAAACATCAGGGATTGAAAATAGATAAAGTGTTAATCCTGCAGATAAGATTATTAAAACATAAAATAAAAGACCCTTATGCGAGTATCTCTGTCCCAATTCCCTTTTTTGTAAATATCTCAAGAAGCAGGCAGTGAGGAACCCTTCCATCAATAATATGGGTCTTCGAGACGCCGCCTTCAGTTGCCTTGACGCATGCCTGAACCTTAGGAAGCATCCCTCCTTTAATCGTACCTTCTTTAATGTATTTTTTTATGTTTTGCTTTGTAAGTGTTGAAATTATTTTATTGTTTTTATCCATGATCCCGGGCACATCGGTTAGAATTATAAGCTTTTCAGCCTTTAATGCGGATGCTATAGAAGCAGCCACATAATCGGCGTTAATATTCAATGTCTCACCTTTTGATCCGACTCCTATGGGGGATATAACAGGGATAAAACCATCTTTTTCGAGACTCATTAGTATGTGCGGGTCAACATGAGTGACCTCTCCAACAAGACCGATATCAATTATCTCTTCAACCCCTTTTTCTGCAGTTTTTTTAATCATTTTCTTTTTCGCTTCTATAAAACCTCCGTCTTTGCCGCTTAGACCAACTGCCTTTCCGCCATGGCTGTTGATTAAAGAAACGATCTCCTTGTTGACAAGACCGCCAAGAACCATCTCCACAATATCCATTGTTTCTTTGTCTGTAACACGTTGTCCCTGTATAAATTCTGGCTTCTTACCCATCTTTCCCATTACAGCCGAAATCCTTGGACCACCACCGTGGACAATTGCAGTCCTTATACCTATAAAATTAAGCATAACTATATCTTTAGCAAATGATTCCTTAAGTTTTTCTTTAAGCTGTGCTGAGCCTCCATATTTGATAACAAAAGTCTTACCATAAAAATTTCGAATATAAGGCAATGCTTCTATCAATATTTCTGCCTTCGTGATTATATCTTTCATAACGAACTCCACTTTACTTTTAAATAAATTTATCCCTTCTCAAAACACGTAATGCACACAATCTTTCCTTCCTTAACCCTTGCCCTCGGTTCCATTACTTTTTCCCCGCACATAACACATCTCAGGCTCGGATATATCTTCGCTTCCTCCGGCAGATTTATCTTTCCTTTTGAAACCTTAAAAAGTTCCTCATCACTTGCATTCAGTATCGTATCAATCTTCTTTGATCTTCTATCATGAACTGCCTTTAAAATCTCTTCGGAACGTTCACCTTTCATATATCTATCCCATATTTGTTTTTCTTCATCGGTCTCTTCCGGGGATTTCCAATCAACAGAAATCCTTATTCCATAACCCGATGGTCTTGTTATAAATGTATAGACCTGCTTTCCATAGTCTTTAAAAATAAGGTTGCCCTTACCGAATGTACATCCGGTAAGTACCTGGACTGCATCAACTGCACAAGAATTATTTTCAACAATTGACACCAGCTCCTCATCAGACGCTCTTTCGCCAAGTCCTTTCAATGCAAAGACAGAAACCCTGTAACCCAGCGCAAGGCCAGGACATACATGACCATGAAAATCAACAACATCTTCAAAAGTTTTCATTAAAAATACATCAAATACCCCTTCACCCACCTTTTCTAAAGGGGGGACGTGGGGGGATTACTAATTTTTATTATCTTTTGTGTCCTTTTAAGACACGAAAGTTTCACCTGAAATGATTTTACATCAAAATAGGAAATTTTTGTAAAGATAAAGAACCCTGCGGTAGGACCACAGGGTATTGCAACGTTTAAATATATTAAGTTCTACAATATTAAGTTCTACAGTTGACAGGTTATGCTAAAGATTGTAGACTAAAACGGGTAATCTGTAGGTAGTGGGTACAACCATAACCTAAGATAATTAACACAAAACAAAAACAGGAGGTATAAATTATGGGAAAGAGTAGCTCTAAGTGGGATATAGCTAACGACCCTGATACCCCACCAGAAACCCTGGGTGAACTCTCTAACGATCAAGATTGGATGATTAGGTGTGCTGTAGCAAAAAATCGTAATACACCAAGAGAAGTTCTAAAGAAGTTAGCCACAGATGACGAATGGATTGTAAGGAATAATGTAGCAATAAATCCAAACACCCCGGTAGAAACTTTACAAGAATTATCTGACGACAAAGATACGATGGTTAGAACGAATCTTGGTAAAAATCCAAGTGCTAAAATAGAAACCGTGCAGAAATTGGCTGACGATGATAAGGTGTGGGGTGTAAGGAAAAATGCTATAGAATCAGGAAGGGTATAAGAAATATTTTCCTGTTGATCTGTTTACTGGCGGCCTCAGGTTATAAATAAACAGGTTAATTTATTTGTAAAAGATAGAAATTTGTACTGTCAGGCGCTTTAAGTATTTCCTCCTTCCTAAAGTCTTGCTGCGACAAACCTGCTTTAATTGCGAAGCTTACACATAGGAATTGCATACGTGATATGAATAGGCTTTCTTCATAATATCGTAAGGGTCTGAAGCCTTACCAGAGCATATGTTAAAATGAATACAATGTTCAAAAAGGCCATCTGGATAACTATATCAATTATCTTTGCAATATCCCTTTCAGTAGTTGTCGGGATCATTAACCCATCGGAAAAGGTAAATGCCCTCTGGCTTGTCGTTGCTGCAGGATGCTTCTATGTCATTACGTATAGATTTTACGCATCTTTTCTTGCTGCAAAGGTTCTTACCATAGATGAAAACCGTATTACCCCTGCAAAGAAATTCTATGACGGGATTGATTATCACCCGACAAACCGCTGGGTCTTATTCGGTCATCACTTTGCAGCCATAGCAGGTGCGGGCCCGTTAATAGGTCCGATGCTCGCTGCTCAATTCGGTTACCTTCCGGGATTCTTATGGATACTTATTGGCTCTGCATTCGGGGGTGCTGTTCACGATACGGTTATACTGTTTGCCTCTATAAGGAGAAATGGTCGTTCCCTCGCACGGATAGCAAAAGATGAAATAGGACCTGTCGGAGGCATTGCTGCTGCACTTGCAATACTTTTTATCATCATTGTTGCACTTGCAGGACTTGGCCTTGCTGTAGTAAATGCCCTGTCAAAAAGCCCCTGGGGTACATTCACCATCGGCCTAACTATCCCCATTGCATTCTTTATGGGAATATATCTTTATCGCTTAAGACCTGGAAAGTTAGGTGAAGTGAGCGTTATAGGTGTTACACTACTCCTCGTTGCGGTTTTCACAGGTCACTATATCCCTAATTCATTTCTCGATCCTTTCTTTAATCTTTCCAGAAACAACCTCATACTTTCAATTGTCATTTACGGTTTTATCGCTTCCGTCCTTCCGGTCTGGATGCTCCTTGCCCCGAGGGACTACTTGTCAACATACATGAAGATCGGGACAATCTTCCTCCTTGCCTTTGGTGTAATCATTATTGCGCCTAAAATACAGATGCCCGCAGTCACAAGATTTGCAGAAGGAGGAGGTCCGATTATCCCGGGAACGTTATTTCCGTTCATGTTCATTACGATCGCATGCGGCGCTATATCAGGTTTTCATTCCCTTATCTCATCAGGTACCACGCCAAAGATGCTAATGAACGAGAAAGATATCCCGTTCATCGGCTATGGCGCCATGCTCGTTGAAGGCTTTGTTGCAATTATGGCCCTGATAGCTGCAACCATATTAATTCCAGGCGATTATTTTGCGATAAATACCAAGCTTCCTTTCGATGCAATTGCAGCCCTTGGTTTTCCGGTAAACAAAGTAACAGAGTTCTCGAAAATGGTAGGCACCGATGTTGTAGGAAGGCCAGGTGGTGCGGTATCCCTTGCCGTCGGGATGGCATCAATATTTTCGAACCTCCCGGGCATGAAGGGGCTGATGCCATACTGGTATAATTTTGCCCTGATGTTCGAGGCATTATTTATCCTTACCACGGTAGATGCAGGTACAAGGGTTGCGCGGTTCTTACTCCAGGAACTCGGAGGCATTGCATATAGACCTTTATCAAAAACAGCGTGGTTACCGGGCAATATTATTACAACTTTTCTTGTTGTAAGTTCATGGGGTTATCTCATTTATTCAGGAAACGTATCGACTATTTGGCCGATGTTTGGGGTGGCAAACCAGCTTTTAGCAGCAATTGCATTCGGGGTAGGGACGACAGTTATTATAAAATCGGGAAAATTAAAATATGCATGGGTAACCTTTATTCCTATGCTCTTTATGTTTACAACAACCCTTACAGCCTCATGGAAACTAATAAGGATGTTCGGGGACAAGGTATCTAATGCTATATCTCAGACAGAAGCCATCACGTTTAAGATAGACGCATTACTTGTTTCCGTAATGGCTGCACTCGCAATCATTGTCCTGTTAGACATGTTATACAAATTATACTGGTATCTTTCCGGAAGAGTAGATATTGTAAAAAGGTAATTTTATTTTCATGGATTAAATGCAACAAAAAGCTTATCATAAGTGTCCATTATATGCTCCGGAACCACTCTTACCTCACCAAAGACTGTCATAAAACTGGTGTCCCCAGCCCATCTCGGCACCATATGGAGATGCATATGTTCTTCCATCCCTGCACCGGCTATCAACCCGATATTTATCCCGATGTTGAAACCCTCCGGCATAAAAGCCTTCTTAAGTGACGTGATCGAATGCCGTGTGACCTTCATAAAATCAAGCAGTGCTTCATCAGTCGATCCGTCAAGCGAAGGGATATGGAGATACGGGACAACCATAAGATGACCGTTATTATAAGGGTAACGGTTCATGATAACAAAATTGTGCGAGCTTCTGTAAAGGATAAGATTTTCCCTGTCTTTATCCTGTTTTGGCAGTTCACAAAAAATACAACCGTGGGTTTTGTCAGATAATATATATTCCATTCTCCATGGAGCCCAAAGTGTTTTCATATACCCTCCTCAGCCTTACTCTCTACTTTTTAATTTTTCCAGAACCTTTTGTGCATCATCCCATGTAAGCCATTTATCCTTGGGATTCCTGATCAGATAGGCAGGGTGAAATGTCGGCATTAAAGGAATCCCTTTATAATCAAAGAATTTCCCGCGTATTGCTGTTATTTTTAATTTTGCATTGCCGATTAAGGTCTGTGCAGAGATACGGCCTAAAGACATAATTACATCCGGATTTATAATCTCTATCTGTCTCTCTAAAAAAGCCCTGCATTTTTCTATCTCATCCATTTCAGGATCACGATTCATTGGGGGTCTGCATTTCACTATATTTGCAATGTAAACATCCTCTCTCTTAAATCCCATCTTTTCTATAAGCCTTGTAAGTACCACACCTGCATCCCCTACAAAAGGTCTTCCCTGCAGGTCCTCCTCCCTACCCGGCGCCTCACCAATAAACATAAGCCTTGCACCAGGATCAACCTCGCCAAAGACGATATTGGTCCTCCCATTTGAAAGCTTGCACCTCTTACAATCCCCTATCTCTTCTCTCAGTGCCTTCAAAGCAGCCTCTTTAATACCCCTGTTCCCGCCTTTTTCAAGTCTTTCCTTCCCCCTTTTGCTAAAGGGAGGTGAAGGGAGATTAATTGGTAGCCTTTCAAATCCCAGTGCCTGATAAAACTCAAGAATGTTTTTTATATCCTCCACAATATTTGCCATTTATTAATTTTTAACCTTTCACCGTTCCCCCCACTTTAATTTTGTCCTCAGAACCTGAAAATAATTCTTCCCGCAGGGGATAAGAAGTTTCGTCTTGAACGTAGACTTCTTAACCTCGACAATATCGTTCTGCCTTAAGGAAAAACCGACCTGGCCGTCGAGTGTAAGAAAAACATCCTCACTTTGTGACCTGAGGACTATTTCTATCAGGACATCGTCAGGTAGGACTATCGGCCTGTTTGTAAGTGTATGAGGGCATATCGGTGCGAGGACTATACTGTTTAATGTAGGATAAAGTATAGGACCTCCTGCAGAAAGCGCATATGCTGTAGAACCTGTTGGGGTAGAGACAATCAAACCATCCGCCCTAAAGGTAGTAACATAAATATGGTTTACATATGTATCAAGGTCTATTATCCTTGCAAGGGCTCCCTTATTAACTACAACATCATTCATGACAATATATTCTGCAATGCATTCACTATGCCTGTGAATGCATACTGTGAGCATAATCCGTTCCTCCACAGGGCACGCTTCTGCAAGTACATTTTCGAGAACATCGTAAAGCTCATCCTTCTGAACCTCTGTCAGAAATCCAAGACCCCCTATATTTACACCGAGAATTGGAATCCCTTTATCTCCTACAAGCCTGCACACGCTTAGCATTGTACCGTCTCCGCCAATCACAATAATGATATCGACTAATGAGGGTATCTCTGAACGCGGAGAGCCTTCCATATTCAGGACAGAGGCAGTCTCGATATCCACATAGGTTTCGCAGCCTTTTTGCCTGAGCCAGGGTATCAGTCCTTTTAATATTTCAGTTGTTTCGGGCTTTCCTGTCTTACAGATTATTCCAATTCTTTTCATCTCCGCCTTCTATCGTTATTTCTCTGACATTTTCACCAAGGGTTTTTAACCTGACCTTTATCATGCCTTCCGGCAGCCCCTTCTCAGCCTTCTCAGCCCATTCTATAACCGAGATGCTATCGTCTCCTACCTGATCCCACAGACCCAAATCAACAAGCTCATCATACTTCTCAATCCTGTATAAGTCTATATGGAAGAAAGGTGGGATTATATTATACTCGGCAATTATTGTGAAGCTGGCGCTTACTATATCTCTCTCATTAACACCCAACGCATCTGCGATGCCTTTCACAATCGTCGTTTTTCCTGCACCTAATTCCCCATAAAGGCCCACAACATCTCCCTGTATTAAAAGTTTTCCCAACCTGAAACCAATATCTTTGGTTTCAGCAGGGCTATTACTTATATATTTTTTCATTAATAGTACCACCCTCCCCTCACCCCTCCCATCAAGGGAGGGGGATGAAGAATATGTATGCATCAAGAAAAAGAATAATATACTTTTTCTTTCCTTAAAAAACATAATCCCCTCTCCCCTTGCGGGAGAGGGCAAGGGTGAGGGGTATTTTAAATTAAAGTATTCCAATAAATCCTCCCTGGCTTCCGTTGTGACTTTTGGAATACCTGTAAGAATAATATTCATCGGGGCTGCAGTATGTACACTCATGTGAACTCCATATATTTTCTTCTAAAACTCCCATAGATATTGCCTGAAGCACATTTGCAGAAGAAAGGTCTACAAAGTATCCATCGTCACTTTTTTCTACATAATTTCTTCCATCTCCCGTAGCTGTGCAGATGGCATTTTTAACTCCGGAGTCGACACGATAACAACTCCACCTGATACTCGGACCAAGGGCAACCGCAATGTCCTCCGGCAATGAGCCAAAATGTTCAACCATTGACTTAATAGTTTTTTTTAGTATCTGTGCTGCTGTACCCCGCCATCCTGCGTGCACGGCACCAATGATTAACTTTCTTCTGTCAAAAAGAAGGATAGGGACACAGTCTGCGACCTGAATACCGACCAGTATCCCCCTTCTTTTAGTAACAACAGCATCCGCTATCTTTGGTTCAAGGTCCGATTCTACCACCAAAACTTTGTCTGTATGTCTCTGTATAGGAAAATAGATATCCTCTTTCTTTATAGACAGGATACTGCTGATTTTCTTGACATCTGTACCCAGTGATTTCCTTGTAAAAAATGCCTTTACCCCATTAGAAAATATTTCTGGGAGAATGAATTTATCCATCGCACTTAAGGGAATGGAAAGCAGATGGTATTTTGTCTATTATATCAGTTGCAATCAAAGGGTACTGGCCTTTTTCAGACGCTGCTATGTCCCCTGCAAGGCCATGCATATAGACTCCGAGGATACAGGCATGGAGAGGGTTCATCGTCTGGCTTAAAAATCCTGAAATCATTCCGGTAAGCACATCACCCACCCCCCCCGTAGCCATCCCGGGGTTCCCTGTTGAATTAATAAAGGATTTTCCATCCGGTGTAGCAATAACAGTCGGAACACCCTTGAGCACAAGATAAGTCCCTGTCTCCTTTGCAAATGACATCGCAATATTAATCCTGTCCTGTTCTATATCTTGTATAGTAATCCCCCCTCTACCCCCTTTAGTAATAATCCCCCTCTGTCCCCCTTTAGCAAAGGGGGGTGGGGGGGGATTTAGTAGCCTTGCCATCTCGCCTGGATGAGGTGTAAGAATTATAGATGCCTTTGTCTTTGAGAAAATTCCTATCTCTCCTTTAATCGAATTTATTCCATCTGCGTCTATGACAATCGGAATTGATAAGTTCTTTATTAAGGCTTTCATAAGTTTCCCGGTCTCGGTACTCACACCAATACCTGGTCCGATAGCGAGCACGTCAGCCGTTTTATTCAGGAAATCAAGTATCTTATCTATTGCCTTCCCTGAGAGTATACCATCGCCTTTATCAGGTAGAATTAAAGTCATCTCCTCTGTAACGCGTGACTGGAATACATCCGCCAGAGACTCAGGAACCCCTATTGTAACAAGTCCCGCTCCGGTTCTCAGACATGCCTTTGATGCCATGAGCGCAGCGCCTGTCTTTCCTTTCGAACCCGCAACAATAAGCACATGTCCATAATCACCTTTATGTGAATATTTACGCCTTCTGGGGATCAGAGTGGATACATCATCTTTCGTGAGCAGTTCGATATTAAGTTTTTCTGAACTGAGCAGTTCTTTGGGGAATCCTATATCCTCAACAAACAATCTCCCCGAGTACTCAGCGCCGGGATATAAAAGATGGCCCCTCTTGGGAAGCCCGAAGGTAACTGTATAATCTGCCTTTACAGCCTCT
>Ga0154888_1064_pt1 | contig 11292 bp, 10 predicted proteins | sample Rifle2008BG19ft_FD_105860 | JGI IMG/M metagenome (GOLD analysis project Ga0154888, IMG submission 105860) | Thermodesulfovibrio sp. RBG_19FT_COMBO_42_12
TTGAGGGAGCGTTATGACTTTTATTCAACTTGTGAGGCGGATGTGCTGAAAAATCCCGACCAGCGACACCTTATAGCCCTTCAGCTTAGCCGGCAAGCCTTTTTTCAAAATGCACAAACGTTAAAAGTGCTGTAACGTGAATCAGAATAGAATCCTGTCGCTTTGGCGGGGGTTTTCAGCATATTTGCCTCACTTTTTATGCAACATTAGGTTAATTATGCCTTTTAAACTTCACTGCCTCCCTCTATTATCTTTTCTGCTACATCCTTGTCCTCTTTTCTTACTAAAACTTTAATCTCCCCCAATTTGCCTACATTTACAGGAAAAGCGGTCATCTTAGATGACCTTAAAACTACAGGTATTCCGCCACTTTCCAGCAGGTCTTTTATAATCTCTGCCTCAAGACGGTCGTAGGTAATCAGAACCTCAACCCATTCTCTACCCATCTTCCTTTTTATCTTTTCACAATTTTTTAAATATTTATCTATCAATATACCACAAATCCGGCAATAAGCAGTGCCGGCTTGTGACATCTGTTTTCCCTTCCAATAGAACCCATAAAATTGTAAGATAAAATTTATGATAGTCCTTGACAGTGTCAGCAAATCCTTTAATGGTAAATGGGCTGTGAAAGGACTTAGTCTCCATGTTGAAAAAGGTGAGGTTTTTGGGCTCCTTGGCCCAAATGCTGCCGGAAAGACAACAGCCATAAAGATGATGACAGGCCTTCTCAGGCCGACAGAGGGGAAGATACTATTAAATGGGTATGATATCGTTAAAGAACCTATACAGGCCAAATCCATTCTTGGTTATGTGCCTGATAAGGCATTCCTCTATGAAAAACTTAAAGGTCGTGAGTTTCTGAAATTTATAGCATCCATCCACGGTATAGAAAAATTCACGGCTTTTAAGAGGATTGACGAACTAATCGGGATATTCGGCATAAAAGAGATAGAGGATGAATTAATAGAAAGCTATTCACAGGGTATGAGGCAGAGGTTATTATTTCTGTCTGCCCTGATACATAATCCGCAAGCTCTCCTTATTGACGAGCCGTTTGTAGGCCTTGATCCCTTCGGGGTAATGATGATAAAGGATGTGATAAGAAGATTAAGCTCGGGTGGTGTCGCCGTTTTCCTTGCAACTCATAGTCTGCACATTGCTGAAGAGCTGTGTGAAAGGGTCGGTCTTATCAGCAAAGGCTCACTCATCAGCATTAAGAATAAAAAAGAGATCGTATCCGAAGGTGGTCTCCAAGAATTCTTCTTGAAAATAACCTCGTGAAAACGACACTCTTATTACTCATCCCGAAGATTATTTCTATAAAAAATTCTATTACCCTGAAGGCATTTTTAAAAAGGCTTCCTTTCATATTCATCGGTCTCATCTTCTGGGCAATATTTTTTATCGGCACTTATAAAGTTTTGGATTTCATCCGGGGTATTTTTTACTTCGGAGAGATTCTCTCTAAAAAACTTCTCTCAATGACAATTTTTACTCTCAGTATCTTCCTTGTTCTCAGTAACATAATAACAGCACTATCTTCTTTTTATATTTCAAAAGATATTTCTTTCCTTTTGTCAAAACCCGTCAGGATAAAGGAGATACTGAGACTGAAAACCATTGAGACTATATTTAGTTCATCATGGATGGTGATATCTTTTATCCCGCCTTTTTTTATTGCCTATGGAATAAACTATGGAGCCTCATTTCTATTTTATCTTGTGCTTATTCTGACTTTTATTCCTTTCATACTCGTATCAGGGGGCGTCGGCATTACCATTGCACATCTGCTCACAAGAATATTCCCTGTTAAAAAAACACGTCTGGCGATCCTTGCAATAGGACTTATCACTTTCATCTTTTTATATATTTTTATCAGGTCTCAATGGTCAATCAGCCCTGAAAGACCTGAAAGGTTCATTCATTCATTGCTGAGTTTAAAGACAGACTACCCATATTTACCGGGTTTCTGGATGACAGAGTCGGTTGCGCCTCTCCTTAAGAGACAGCCGCCCAATTTCTTTTATCCGGGTTTACTCCTAAGTTTTGGGGCATTCATACTCATAGTATCGGGCATGGTCGGCAACAAACTCTACAATATTAATCTTGAGAGGATACAGCCGTCTGTTCGCTATGGAGCAAAAGCAACTGTTGAAGGGTTTTATCCGGGCAGGAATGGAGCGGTTTTATGGAAAGATGTGAAAATCTTCTTCAGGGACGCCGGACAGTGGTCACAACTTTTCATCATAGGAGCGCTAATACTCGTCTATATTTACAATTTCAAGACTTTACCGCTCAAGTCGATCGCTAACATCTTTCCATTCATAAGGGAACTCATGGCGCTTGTAAATATGGTAACAGCAGGCCTTGTCCTGTCCGCAGTTTCTGCACGTTTCCTCTATTCCTCAATAAGCCTTGAGGGTATGTCATTCTGGATTATCAGGACATCGCCGGTGAATGTAAAAAGGATACTCCTTTCGAAATTCTTATTCGGTTTTATACCTGTAACAGTTATTTTATCCACAGTGGTTTTTATTACGAATATGGCAATAGGTTCGGATAATCTGTTAATGTTCCTTTCAGTGTGTACAATGCTTATCTTATGCATATCGATAAGCGGACTCGGCATAGGCATGGGCGCCGTATATCCGAAATTCAAATATGAAAATATCGCTTCGATCTCGATGAGCCCCGGCGGGATGTTTTTTATGCTTATTGCCTTTGCAGTAATACTCCTGACAGTCTCTATCGAGGCATGGGCTTTTTTTCAGTATAAGAAGGCAGTGCTGTCAAATGTGCCCTTAAACCTCATAGAAAAAGGACAACTGTTTCTTGCAGGAACTGCAATCATAACCCTTAATTTTTTTACATTTTATATCCCCATGAAGATGGGCAAAAAACGCCTTGAAGAAGACCTTAATATTTAAAACAAATTTATAAATGAAATGATCCGGATTCTTTTATAAGCGTATTTTTTTCAACTCTTCTCGGTCAGGCTGTTTTCTATCAGCAACTACAGCTTCCAGTTCAGCAATACCCAGGGATAGATTTTTTTCTAATATAGAAATCCAAAGAGCCATAACGGTATTTTGTTCTTTACTCCGATCTCAGTATTATCAACCCCTAAAAAAGAATTCTTAATGTCTTTAATCTGGGAGAAGTCTTTATTCTTTCCCCCTATCTCAAAAGTGTATTTGTCGTCAACGAGAAAGTCTCCCTGCACAGGTGATGAGACTTTATGCGAGGTTTCTACTATATTCAGGAAAAAAGTCTCCCTTAGATTTCCGATCTCAACCGGCATTCGGCTTGATATGGCATGGATTAGGTTCGGGTTATTCAGGTATATCTTTTCGGGCTTTTCAAGCTCTCTGAGACCCCTGCCGCCCTTTGAAACAGTCTGTATAATCCCGGCGTCTTCAAGGTATTTGAGATAGGTTTTTAATGTTCTTTCATCCCCGACATCAAGCGTTGTCTTCAGTTTCTTCAAATCTGGGGCAAATGGTACCGAAGACGCAATAATCATAAGGAGCTTCTTGATTTTTTTTATACTGTTTCCACTTAATGAAGGATAGATTGCAATGAGATCACTTTCAAGGGTTGTGTGGATGTTCTGTTCGAGGGTAAGGTAAAAAAGCTCCCTGTTCTTATATTCCCTGAAATAAGGATAGTATCCACACTCAAGATAGCTCTTAAAAAGAGCAAGTATCTTTTTGCCTTTCTTCTCAACAGCGGTGGTAATGCTGTCAGCGATACGCTGGTGGCTATTTATAATGTTCTCAAGTCCTGCGCTCTTAAGATTAATGCCGAGTTCGATCTCGATGAATTCCCTGAATGACATTCCAAACATTTTGTATACAACAGCCCGTCTGCTCAGGTCACGGCTGCCTTTGTAAATCTCCAGGGCTGAACTCCCTGAAGCTACTATGGTAAGCTTCGGGAAGGTGTCGTAAATGCTTTTTAGTTCGGTCGACCAGTTAGGATATTTGTGTATCTCATCGAAACAGATCATCTCCCCGCCAAGGGTATAAAACTGCTCTGCTATCTCATAAAGAGAATGGCCGCCGACAAGAAAATGGTCAGCCTGAATATAAAGTGCGCTGTTTGTAAAGATGTCATTTTTGTACGAAGAAAGAATATGCTGAATAATAGCGGTGGTTTTGCCTACTCCTCTCTGCCCGACAACAATCGAAAAGCGGTTTTTAAGCGGGTATGTCCGCAGGAAATATCTGACATATCCCCTGTTGTTTATCCTGATGAAATTCTGGCTGAGGCTGAATAATTTTTCCAGCATATTATTCTTCCATTAGTAATACGTTACTATCGTAGCAGAATTATAATAGGAATGCAATACTATTAATTAAGAGGGTTAACCTAAATGTTGCATAAATATTATTGAGTAATTTACGTCCCCACATATCCTAATTTTACCCTCAAATCTAACCTTACAACCCATTACCAAGCTCAAAATCTAATGAACTAATGAAGCTTTAAAAGTTCATATATATTACTTAAGAACATCGTTTTTCTCAAATAAGTTTACCCCGTTGGAATTATGCACGGGGTTTAATGAGACGTTCACAAAAGCGGAAGTTTTTTATTTTACCCTGTAGATATTGTCAACAGGGTTTATCATTTCCATGGCAAGCCACGAGGCATTCCTACGGGGTGAATAAGAGAACATCTTATCCGGAAATGTTCCGGTATCCCCGGATTAAAAAACACTGCCCATTATTATTGCTTTCACTTACCAAATAAAATAGTTTCGGGGCGTTGAAAGAAGTGAGGATTTATAAGAGAATGCTGGCCTTAACCAGCGGGGGCAATTAAGTTGGAATGAAAAACCATACCAGCATTATTCCCCGTCTGGTTGAAGGCTGTGTTATACACTCTTTTAGATATCGATAGAAGCTGCCCTATTTGCAAGATCTCTGCATTTATCTTCAAATGAATCAATCAATTCTTTTTTTTGATCGATGGAATATTCAGGTACAACTGTTTGGTATGATAAATTATCGTCTGGACCTATTACCATAGAAAATTTACCGTTAGTCGCCATGAATAGTGGGTTGATGTCTCGCCGAACTATGTCAGCAAGCCAGTTTGCCGCCTTAACAACTTCATATATCAGTTCGTCCAAATAGCCCTCCCATTTTTCATATTTATCTAAGAACTGCTGATATATTTCTTGTGGATAATATCGTTTTTTGTAAAACTTATCGACAATGTAATAATCACCTCTACTCTCGGCATTCTTGATATAGAAATTGAGCATGATGTTCATTGTCGTTGAAAAATGTTTCATTGCAGATTCTAATTCGTGCAAATTTCCGGGCCAGACAGCCTTATGCATGCTTAAGGTAAACTGAATAGCCTTCATATAAGTATCGATTACAATTCTGTGTGAGGGACTAATTAAATTACTCATCCAGCTTTCCCAGTTTTCAAATGAGCACCCTTCAACGGTCAAATCAATCAAGTGCGCATAAATAATATCGCTGGCTTTAGCTTTTGTCTCATGTGACTCCGAAAGAGTGCTTTCCACCCAATACTCATGTTGAGCTTTGATCATATGTAATTTTTCAATTGGATAGTCCTCTGGGTTCTTATCAATCAGAGTGTGATGAGTGGGGCACAACAGAATAAGATTGTGATATGAGTCTCGCTCTTCTTCTGACAAAATGCTGACGCTTCGCGCACTACCTTCTTCTTTTCCAACAATATGAGCTTGTTCTCCGATCGGGAAAGACTCTGAAGCCATTTTCTTGTCCTGGCTTAATTTCATCCTGCAATCAGGGAATGAACATCTATTAGCCGATCGGCCCCAAAGCAGTTTTATATCTTTTTCTTTGATGCTCATTTTATTTTCTTAATGTGTATAACGTTGACTTTCAGCCGCCGGTGCAATCACGCTGAGAATGAAAACCAAACCAGTTTTATCACCGGTCGGCTGGAAAGTTTTGTTAAGCATGGCCGTTTCATCTATCTTTTATTTTCTTCATGTATTTTTCTTCTATAGCGGCTACAAGCAATTTAATGTTCTCAGCAAAAGCGGCAAATTCCGGAATTCTCTCTGTCCTTAAAGTGTAAGAGCCGTTTTCGATTATAAAAAGCGGTTCCAACTGTTTATCTATCAAGTCTATTATTTCAGGTTCGATATACGGTATTAGTTCATTTCGAAGACCGAATAGCCGTACCAGTCTATGGGTCAAACTTTTTTGAAATTCCTGATCATTTTTCAGTCTATCTTCAAGTTCTTTTCGACTCAAGTGCGGTGGAATATTCGATACGACAGATTTGATTTCACGGAGGGCATCGAATTTGGAATTGTCTATGCCTGCCCCGGCTATCCGTGTATATAGATGATTGACAGATTCGGGCCTTAATCTTTGAAGCGAAAATAGCTGAATGTCATTTCTCATCTCTACAACTGCCTCCTGCAATGCCCGAGTAACATCTCCTTTGGAAGGATTGTGCATAATTTCAAGTGCAGTTTCCATTTTCTCCGTGACTCTCTTGCTGCCATAAAGCCACAATTTGCTGAGTGCTTTGCTATATTCTTTTTCGTCAACCGCATTTTGGGGATTATACGCCATTTTGAGTATGGGCGGAATTATTTCGCCATAAGCTTTCTGCTTTTCTTCTCTAAAGGATTTTATGGCCCCAACGATGTAACCCAATACGCCAGACAGGACAATAAAGAAAAGATTCCAGGAAATACTTTCGATTCCTTTTTCCGCTTCACCTGCGAATGTGTTCGTACTAAGGATCATCACAATGGCGGCTATTTGTATTAGTATTTTCATTTTTATCTTATGCTTAACATTATCTTTTATGCTTATTCCATATCTGTTTCAAATATAATTAATCTGCATGGTTTCAGTCAATCTTTTTAAAATGCAAAAACCGTGATTTTGCACGAAAAAAATGCGGTGGAAAGTATTAGATTGAAGCAGCGTAATTTACTGAAGAATTGTTTCAGACACTTCGGGAAAACTCCAGCAGGAATCTACCCTTCGACATGCTCAGGGTGACAACTGTCATGGTGAGCTTGTCGAACCATAAATTCCGCATCGAGTACGGAATGACAATACAAAAAATGTACATAACCTTAATATTTAGATGCCCGCTGGCCGGTGAGTAAGGCTTTTCTATCGCCGTAGTCAGTGCAGAACTAATAGAGAGAATCCTTTTCTTATCAAAGTCAAAACATGCTTATTTCCTATTTTGTTTCTTTGTTCCGTATGTCCACAAATAACTTACCGGCAGTGCATGTAAATATTTCCCAAAAGGTATATTCTCTGTTCCTGTATATAGCACAATCCCCCGGTGAAACCGTTTTCCTATCGCCTCAGACAGGGCATGGAGGCCCTTAAAATCTCTTCCCGTTACTGTCGAACTTGCCTTGACTTCAATCCCGACAACTTTTCCCTCTGCATTTTCAAGGATAAAATTAACCAATTAATGGATGAATTTCAACCATTATTTGAAAGATTTTCATCTTTCAGCAGCATTGAAGTCAGTTAACCATTATTGGCAGATAATAGTATTTGAGCGGGTTTAAATTCTTTCTTCAAAAGAATTTACCTCGGAGGCCCGATGTCAATCGGGCCGAGAATGAGCGAGAATACTGTATCTGCCAATGAATGCGAAATTTATGAATTAAACGAGTTAAAGGTTTAAATGAAGCTGGGGAAAAAGCGTCTTGAAGAAGACCTTAGTGTTTAGGTAACCTGTTAGACCCGAAAAATGCATTTGGTATAGAATGATGGCAGGCACATATGCAGCGAAAATGTTATGTCCTGTTTTTTCTATATAGCTCCATCACCTCATCTCTTGTGAGAATTGAGTCTAATTTATAACCTAAAGCTTCTACAGCCTCCCGGCCGCCTTCCTGCCTGTCAATAAGGACAATTGCCTTTACTATTTGAAGTCCTTCTTCTTTTGCCCTGTTGATTGCCTCAATGGTAGATTTGCCGGTTGTGATCACATCATCCACGATCACAACCCTGTTGCCTCTTTTGATATTCCCCTCAATCCACAACATTGTGCCATGGGATTTTGGTGTCTTACGGACTACAAATGCCTCTATAGGCATTCCCTTCTGAAAGGATGTATATGCTACTGCATATGCCATCGGATCGGCGCCGAGCGTAAGCCCGCCGATGCCTTTTATATTCAAGTCTTTTATTAGATCGAATATCAGATTCCCAATGAGGTACATTCCTTCCGGATGAAGAGTCACGGCTTTACAGTTGAAATAATAGTTGCTTATTCTGCCTGATACGAGCTTGAAAACAGGCTCTTCACTATATTTAAAGGCATTTTCAATTATGAGTTCTATTAATCGGTTTTTCATATCGGCTTGAAAATACAATAAGCAGCAAAGGAAGTCAATAGCTTATGTGTGTATGTGTGTATCACGTTTCGCTGACTCGATCAAAGTCTGACCAGACCATAAAAAGTATTCTTTTGAGTTATGAATCTCCTATTGCTGTTTCCGGGTATATCGTCTCCATACTTTAAATATTTTTACAGTTTCTGGTATATTTATCTATGAAATATATCAGGGTTTTTCTTGTATCTATTTTCTTATTGATCCCAACTGCTGTCAATGCCTCCGAGGTAACCCCCGATAGAAATTTTTTTTCTAACGGGGTAAAAGAATACAAACTAAAAAACGGACTGAAAGTACTGATTATTGAAGAACACAAGGCTCCGGTGGCGACATTCCAGGTATGGTATCGCACAGGCTTAAGAGATGAACCTGCAGGTAAATCCGGACTGAGCCATTTACTTGAACATATGATGTTTAAAGGAACTCCTGAATATGGCGCATCTGTACTTTCAAGGATTGTTCAGAAAAATGGTGGTATGGATAACGCATATACATCAAAAGACTATACTGTGTATTTTGAGCTTTTTTCCTCAGACAGGATAGCACTTTCCGTTGACCTCGAGGCCGACAGGATGCAAAATCTGACAATAGACCCTAAGGAAGTACTCTCAGAAAAAAGTGTTGTTATGGAGGAGAGGAGGCAGAGATATGAGGATGACCCTCAGGGTTCTTTATTTGAGGAAGTTGTTGCAGCCGCATTCAAGGTGCACCCCTATCAGAGGCTTGTAATCGGCTGGATGTCTGACATTAAATCTATAGAAAGGGATGATTTATATAGTTACTATAAAAGTCGCTACTCACCTGATAATAGCGTGATTGTTATTGTTGGGGATGTGGTTGCAGATAAGTTAATGGAGAAAATCAATCACTCTTTTGGAAAAATACCGCCTGGACCTCTTAGGAAGTACATTATTTCTGCAGAGCCCGAGCAAAAAGGCGAAAGAAGGGTAATTCTTAAAAGAGAAGCAGAACTACCATTTATACTTATAGCCTATCATACACCCAGTTTTCCTGCTGAGGACAGTTGTGCCCTTGATGTCCTCAGCCTGATACTTTCCGGTGGGAAGAGTGCAAGACTTTATCAATCTCTGGTCTATGAGAAAAAAGTCGCAATCAGTGCGTCTGCTGATTACAGTGGCTTTAGCAAGGATCCATATCTGTTTTTCTTTGCTGCAACAGCTTCTCCTGAAAAGGATATAAAAGACGTAGAGAACTCTATTTATGATGAGATTGAGAAGATTAAAACGGAACCACCATCCGAACGCGAGATTCAAAAGGCTAAAAATCAGATTGAATCGTCATTTATAATGGAACAGGACTCGATTTATATGCAGGCTATGAAATACGGGATGTTTGAAATGATCGGAGATTGGAGGCTTATTGACAGATACCTCGAAGGGATAAGAAGGGTAACCTCTGAAGATGTAGTGAGAGTGGCAAAGAAGTATTTAGGAGAAGATAACAAAACGGTAGGGATTTTGGTACCAACAAAGTCAGTGAATAGTGAATAATGAATAGTAAACAGAAAATAGTTAGAAGTCAGAAATTAAATTCCCCCTTACCCCCCTTTACTAAGGGGGGTCGTAGGGGAATTATTAAATCGTTAATTACTACTATCCTTATGCTGTTTACTGTTTGCTGTTTACTGTCTACTAATGTTTTTGCCCTTGATGTAAAAAGGACTGTTCTCCCAAATGGCCTTGTGGTCCTTCATTCAGAAAAACATAGCCTTCCTGTTGTTATGGTTACACTACTTGTGAAAGCGAGTCAGCTCAATGAGCCACAGGGGAAGGCAGGGCTTGCTAATCTTACTGCAAAACTCCTTACAGAGGGTACAAAAAATCGTAAATCTATTGAGATAAGTGATGAAATAGAATTCATAGGAGCGTCTCTTGATGCGTCGGCTGGAAGTGATTATACAACAATTACCCTGTCAGTTTTGAAGAAAGACATTAACAAAGGGTTTGATCTGTTTTCTGATATCTTACTTAACCCTGTCTTTCCACAGGAAGAGATTGATAGAAAAACAGAGCTTATTAAAGGCTTTCTAAGACAGCGTGAGGAAGAACCTTCTTTCCTCGCAGGACGGGCCTTTAAAAAAGAGGTATTCGGGGAACATCCTTATGGGAGGCTTATTGAAGGTTCTGCTGAGACGGTTGATAGTATAAAAAGAGAGGACTTGGTAGAATTTCATTCCGGTTATTTTATTCCTAACAACTCAATATTCTCGGTTGTCGGGGATATTGCCTCTGAAGAGTTAGACATTTTGATTAAACGATATCTTGGCGAGTGGAAGAACGTCGGGGGAGGGAAACGCTCCCCTACACCCCTCTCAAGAGGGGATGTTCCCTGTCCCCTTGCAGGAGAGGGTAAGGATAAGGGGATATTTTCTGAGAAAAAAAAGACCAAAAGAATTGTAAAAATAGACAAAGACCTGACTCAGGCGAATATCATACTCGGGAATCTCGGTATCAGCAGAGACAACCCTGATTACTATGCCGTGTCAGTTATGAACTATATCCTAGGCGGAGGAGGTTTCTCATCAAGGCTTATGCAGTATTTAAGGGATGAAATGGGTCTTGCATATAATGTGCAAAGTTTTTTCTCAGTTGACAAAGAAGAAGGGAGTTTTCAAGTAGGTATTCAGACTAAAAATGAGACGGCGAATACAGCTATTGATGAGATACTTAAGCAGATTGACAGGATAAAAAAAGAAAGGGTTTCAGACCAGGAACTTTCAGATGCAAAATCGTATCTTACAGGTAGTTTCCCGAGAAGGCTTGATACGAACAGAAAAATTGCCGACTTTCTCGCTAATGTTGAATTCTATAACCTCGGCCTTGATTATGCGGAAAAATATCCTGTTTATATAAATGCAGTAACAAAAGAAGATG
>Ga0154888_1068_pt2 | contig 11289 bp, 12 predicted proteins | sample Rifle2008BG19ft_FD_105860 | JGI IMG/M metagenome (GOLD analysis project Ga0154888, IMG submission 105860) | Thermodesulfovibrio sp. RBG_19FT_COMBO_42_12
TTTCTCTATAAACCCTGTTGACCTTCTTGCCAAGTGGTGTGTCTGTATAACAGACCACACCGTCTTTATCTACGTATTTGTAAATATCTGCATGGACGACGGTAGAAACAAACAAAATAACCCCTAATATTATCAGTATATATCTCATAATCAAATCATATCATTAAGGACCCTGTCTGTCAATATTTTGAATTACATTTCAGCAATTCTCGGTGAAAAAGAGACGAGATTGCTTCAGGATAAGGCCCTTCGCAATGACGGATTACGAAAACTTGTCTTGTCATTGCGAGCGGAGCGAAGCAATCTCAAGGGTTTTGAATTTCACCGAGGATTGCTGTTCTGTCGGTTAGAATATCTATTTTCACTCGGCTATTCCTTTTATGAGTCCCTCCGGCGTTGGTTTAATCTTTTTTACAGTGATACCAAGCGCCTCTTCAACATCATTTAGAGTAATGTCATCCAGAAATCTATTTTCTTCATTAAGGACTACATCGGGTATAAGTATAGTTTCATGCCCATCTTTTATATCCGATACCGCTCTTATTATATCCCTCCCTGTCAGCAGTCCTGCAACTGTAATTGATGCACCAAAAAACTTGTTCTCAACAGATACTACATCAATATTAAGGTTTTCTTTTTCAGAGAGTCTTTCTATAAACTTTTTAAGAAAAGGATAGAATGATAAACCGGTAAAGGTAAGAAATTTCTTTTTTCGCGGGAGTGTCTTAGGATGTTGGGTTTTCTGTGCCTGATTCATAAACAGCGGCACCATCCCGACACCGTTTTCTATCTGGTGTAGATCTCCGTATTCCTTTAGGGGTGGAAATTGGTTTTCTGCTTTTAAATATAGCTCATCAGCACAGTATATAATCGGGTTGCCATGTTTCTTTCTGAACCTCTTCTGAAATGACTCCACGATTTTTATTGTACGTTCTGCATCTGCTTTCTCAACAGGTCGAATGTTGTCTTGTCTTCTGAACATGGTCAGTCCAACGGGTACAACCGCAATGGACAGGACATGGGGATAAAACCTGTACAGATCGCCGAGAGTCCGCTGCAACTCCTTCCCGCCATTGTAGCCCGGGCAAAGCACGATCTGTGCATTAAACCTTATCTTGTTGTCGGCAAGGAATTGGAGCTCCTTCATGATATCAGGGGCTTTTGCATTTCCAAGAAGCCTGTTCCTTAGCAGTCTGTTTGTTGAGTGAACGGAAATATATAGCGGACTTAACCTCTGTTCAATAATGCGTCTTCTGTCTTCCTTGCTCAGATTTGCGAGCGTGATGTAATTCCCGTAAAGAAATGACATCCTGTAGTCTTCATCTTTTATGTAAAGTGTTTTCCTCAATCCTTTTGGAAGTTGTCTGACAAAACAGAATATGCAGTTATTTTTACATGTCATGACCTTGAAGGGGCTAAAATCTAAACCAAATTCCTCGTTGTCCTTTCTGACTATATGGATGTTAAAATTTTTTCCACTCCGTTTTACCTCTATAACAAGATTATCATCGGTGCTGTGGAATATAAAATCGATAGGATCACGCAGTTTATGGGAGTTTATGGAGAGGAGAATATCACCAGGGAGAAGACCCGATTGTTCGGCCAGACCGCCTAACTGAATATTATCTATTTTTATGCCGCTTTTAGCCTGCATGCGTTAGCTTTAACCCCCTATAAATGTAGTGGAGTCCTGAGAGTATCGTAATCCCTGCAGTCATCCACAGAAGCAGACGGGGTATATCCGGTAGAAAAAAAAGATTGTTATCTATAAGGACATAGGCTATAAATATGCTCTGCATCCATATTGTAGCTTTACCGAGCACTGACGGCTCAACCCTTGATGCGCTGGTAATGAAAAAGAGTAGGAACCAACCGGTAATAACAACGATATCCCTGCTTATAATTATTACTGTAAGCCATTTAGGTATCAAGCCATAAATGGATAGAACAATAAATGCTGTAACAAGCAGGAATTTATCTGCGAGAGGGTCGAGAAATGTGCCCAATGTAGTCTTCTGATTTTTAAGACGTGCGAAAAGCCCGTCAAGTATATCTGTAATCGCAGCTATTATGAATAGATAGAGGGAGTAGTCATAGCGTTTGTATATTATCGATGTTATAAATACAGGTATGATAACTATCCTTGTTATTGTGAGTGTGTTAGGTATATTCAGGACGCTCATGGGATATTAAAAGGTAATCCTCGAAACCTGAGCTTCAATCCAAGGCTATTATAACACCTGTTATTTGTCTTTACGAATAATCCCCCCTTTGCCTTCTTAAAATCCCCCCAGCCCCCCTTTATTAAAGGGGGGTGAGGGGGGATTGCTTTTCCAATGGGTGTGAGGAAGGATTCAAGGGGATTATCCATATAGGATATTAGCGTAGAAGCATGGCACTTCTCGACAGCAAAACTATTTTTGATTGACCCGTGTAAAGATGCTAAGAGATGCCTCTTTGCAACGGCCTTCTTATTTTTGAGGAGGGCGATTTCTCCAAGTCCAAGCCTGCAATAGATTATACCTCTCGGGTCTTTTGTGTTTTTGAACAGCGCTATGGCCCTCATGAAATTATCGTGTGCCCTCTTAAGGTTTCCCATCATCTTATATGTTGTCCCGAGACTCCATAGGGTATAGGAGTAGCTCACCTTGTCACCAATCCTTCTATATAGTCTTGTTGCTTTTGCAAAAATAGTAAGAGCGCTTTTATAATCCTTTAGCATCCTGTGTGCATTTGCAAGGCCGCAGTAAGAGTATGCCTTTCCGAAGATATCTTTAATATTAGAGAATAATCTGTTTGCCGCAGTATAGTAATTGAGGGAATTTTTGAATAGCCCTGCAATGCGGGAAACGCCGCCGAGACCGCATAGACAATAACCGATGCCCTGGATATCTCTAATAGATTTAAATATCTTATAGGATTCTTTGAATGCCCTGATCGCACCTGAAATATCTCCCTTTACCCTTAAAGCTCCTCCCTCTGCCCATAACGTAAAGGCAATGCCCTGTCTGTCTCCTTTTTTCTGGTATGTCTTTTTTGATTCACGGATGAGTTTTATGGCTTCCTTCCATTTACCCTGTGCCCTTAATGAGAGACCAAGACTAACCTTAGAATCAGCAACCTTTACCGTATCCTTGAGTTTTCTGGAGAGTTTGATCGCATCTGAATAGCTTTTTGCAGAAGCGTCGAAATCACCCACCATCCTGTAAGTATCGCCCAAAGAAAACATGCAATGCAGCATTCCATCACTGTCAGATATTTTAGTATATCCATTCAATGCCTTTTTAAATAGCTTCAGGGATTGTGGATAGAAAGACTTTTCTTTTAGCTCTTCTGCACGCTCAATAATACTATCTACTTCCAAGTCTTTTCCTTAATCTTTTTATAGTTGTTCCGTAATCATCAGAATTAAAGAAGGCAGAGCCCATAACGAGGATGTCAGCCCCTGCAGATGCGATATCCTTTGCATTATCGAGCTTTACCCCGCCATCAACTTCTATAAAGGTTGAAAGCCCTTTCTCATTGATGAAATTTTTTAATGCCTTTATTTTGTCAATAATCTGGGGTATAAACCCCTGGCCTCCGAAACCTGGATTTACAGACATCAGTATGACAATGTCAACATCCGGTACTATATGCTCAAGGTTCCAGACAGGTGTGGCTGGATTAAGTGAAACACCAGCCTTTACTCCGCTTTCCTTTATCCAGTGTACTGTCCTGTGCAGGTGGACAGAAGCCTCATAATGGACCGTCAGGTAATCCGCACCTGCTTTTATAAAATCCCCCAGATATTTGTCTGGTTCCTCGATCATGAGGTGGACATCGAGAGGTAAAGAGGTAGCCTTACGGATCGACTCTACTATAAAGGGGCCAATAGTTATATTAGGGACAAAATGTCCATCCATAATGTCAATATGAAGCATGTCAGCCCCTGCTACCTCGGCTGCCTTTATCTCTTCCCCGAGTTTCAGAAAGTTTGCAGAAAGTATCGAGGGCGCTATCTTAACCATATTGCCTCCAGCAACTCAAAATTTACAAATACAACTTCCGCAGTACCAGCACTGACGCAGGCATTGTCATTCCCGCCCCTGCTTTCGCAGGGATAAACTCCGGCAGGAATCCAGAGGTAAAAAACTGACTGGATTCCGTGTCAAGCACGGAATGACAGATGAATGACATCTAAGAAAGTTATATTTATAATAATTCAAATATTCAGAATAAAAAGGTATCCTTAAATAATTTCAAGTAAATTGTGTCTCCATTTTTTATACGTTTCCCCGGTTCTGGTTTTTGTGTCTCTACTTTTTCTCCCGAACCTTCGGTCTCTATCTTTAGTTTCAGCCTTTCTATAAGTTCCTTAGCTTGTTCAAATAACATACCTTTGAAATCAGGGCAGTAATAGAATATATCATAAGGGCCGAGGCTAACAAGTACTGTGAAATAGTCACTCACACGCTCATCGGGTCCGGGTTTCTGAGCAACGATTCTGTCCTTTTCAACAGTATCTGAATGTACCGTTATTACCTTTGTTAGCTTTAATCCCTTTTGAAGCAACATGGACTCAGCATTTAATAGTGTTTCGTTAACAAGCACTGGGACTGACTTTACCCTGGGGCCTTTGCTGATGGTGACCTTTATGCCCCTTCGTTCTTTGACCTTATTCCCTGCGGGTACATCCTGTCTGAGTATGTTTCCTGATGGGATGGTAGAATCGTAATCTTCACCTTCAATCTTGAGATAAAGCCCTTCCTTTGTGAGCAACTTATTTGATTCCAGCGGGCTTTTCCCGTACAGGTCGGGTACCTCGACTGTTCTGCTGAAACTCAGAACCTTGAAAGTAAGAAAACCGAAGACGAGCCCGAGTAATATGAATGCGAGCATGTAGAGAGGAAACCTTATTAAACTACTTATTTCTTTATGCAAATCTTTACCCCGGGGAGTTTTTCTATTACCTTCCATCGCATTCATTTTTTAGGACCTCATTAAGGTTTAATGGTAAGGACTCTTGCAAAAAAACTCTATCGCCTCTTTAACCTTAGCTAAATCAACACTGGTGTTAAGGCATGGTCCGAATGGACGTTCATTTGGTATTCCAAGTATCGGTAGTGGATATATATCAGCTATTCCACTGCTCAGGTCGTTTTCACATGCAACGGCAACTACCGCCTCTGGTTTCACCTCATTTACAATCCTTCTTGCGAGCGAACCCCCCGTTGCAACAGAAAGGGTTAAATGATTTTCATCAGCAATCTGGATCAGGTCTTTAATCTCACATCTGCCGCATCCCTCACAATTATAAACATTATATGTAAGCCTGATAGTGCACTCGTCTGTCTGGAGGCAGTGTGGCAACAGGAGCAGTATCTTTTTTGTCTTAGACCTTTCTCTTTTAACCAGTTTATTATTCAGGTTAATAATTAACCTCTGATAAGCCTCCTTTTTGTCTTTCGCGAAAGAGCCCGCGAGCATAAGTAAAGGATATAAAATTTTGACGGTAAGACCTCTAATCCATCTGCGGCTCATCAAAAAAGGCGCCCTCTTTTAATCGTCTTCCCCGGAGAAAAGCCTTGGCAGACATCTGCCTTTTGCCCTCTGGCTGAAGATCAATTATTGAGATTAATCCTTCACCTGTACCGACAATTAAATCTTCGCCTGCCTTCTCAATCCTGTGAGGCATACCAGAGCCTTCAAGCACTTTTACCTTAATAATTTTAATCCTTTCTTTGTTTAAATAACAATAGGCACATGGCCATGGATACATACCACGTACAAAGTTAAATATCTCTGTTGCGGCCTTTGACCAGTCAAGTCTTCCGCCCTCTTTTTTAAGAGGAGGGGCATAACTTGGGGTTCCTACCTGAGGAATTGGTTTAATAAAGCCGTTTTTTATACCATTTATAGTTTTAATCAATAATGATGCGCCAATTTCTGCAAGCCTTTTGTTTAGGGTCTCTGTATTATCATCATCGGCTATTTCTGTCTCCTCCTGTAATAGGATGTCGCCTGTATCGAGTCCTTCGTCCATAAGCATCGTCGTTATACCTGTCTTTTTTTCTCCATTGATTATCGCCCATTGGATTGGTGCGGCTCCCCTGTATTTCGGCAAAAGCGAGGCATGTACGTTGATACAGCCATGTATGGGAAGTCTGAGAATCTGTACGGGCAATATCTTTCCATATGCAGCGACAACAATAACATCGGATCTCATATTTATTAGCTCGTTTAGAAAGTTAGGGTCCTTCATACCGGTCGGCTGTAAAATCTTAATATCTCTATTTATAGCAAATTCTTTGACAGGGGGAAGAGAGGGTATGTGATCCCTGCCTTTTCGTTTGTCAGCCTGCGTCACAACTGCAACTACTTCTTCTCCCGATTGAAGAAGTGCGTTTAGTGACGGGATTGCAAATGCAGGTGTGCCGAAGAATACTACGCGCATAACAATTCTAAAAAGGGAAATATCATTATATCAAAACTGAACGTCATTCCAGCTTGTCTGGAATCTTTCTTTGCTTTAAAACCTTGAATACAGTGAGAAGAAGGATTCCGAACAAGTCGGAATGACATTAAAGAAAAAAACATTCTTACTTTTCTATCTCTTTTAAAGACTTTTTATATCGTCTCTTGAAGAATTCCCTTTTAATAGGGCTCATCCTGTCAACAATAAGAAGTCCGTCGAGATGGTCTATTTCATGTTGCAGTGCCCTGGCAAGAAGACCTGTACATTCTATCTCCACAGCCTTGCCTTCTCTATTAAGCCCGCTTGCATGGACCCTTTCAGCCCTTTTTATATTTGTCATATATCCGGGAATACTCAGACATCCCTCTTCAGCCTCAACCATGCCTTCTTTTTCAACAATTAAAGGATTTATCAGTACTATAAGGGGACTCTTTTCTTCTCTGACGCTCACATCTATTACACATAATCGCTCAGAGATACCTATCTGATTGGCTGCAAGACCTAAACCCTTTGCAGCATACATCGTTTCTATCATATCATTTATAAGATGCTGAGTATGAGCGTCTATACTTTCTATAGGGATAGTTTTCTTTTTTAAAATCTTTTCGGGATATTTTTTTATCTCTAATATAGACATATTATATTATAGAATATTTCAGAGGCTTATGTTTGTGTGAGAGCCCAAAATAGAGATATACCCAAAATTGCCGACAGAAGATTAAACTCGTTGATTTACCTGTCATTGCGAGCACTCGAAGGGTGCGTGGCAATCCTTTAGGAATGAGATTGCTTCGGCTTAGCCTCGCAATGACACCCTTCCACCGGCAAATTTCGATAGGCAACAATATATTGAAGTATAAAAATAAAATTGTGTATTATAAAGACCATCTATATAATTTTTTCCGGAGGTTTTTGTATTAAGTTTATCAATTTTGATTCAAAGGAAGACAGGGAGACTTACAGGCACAGCACATCCCATATAATGGCCCATGCTGTGAAGGAACTATTTCCCGATGCAAAACTTGCCATAGGTCCTGCTACGGATGAAGGGTTTTATTATGATTTCGATATAAACAGGCCCCTTACACCGGAAGACCTCTCTTTGATAGAAAAAAAGATGTCAAAGATAATAAAACAGGGCAACCCGTTTATGCGCAAGATTGTTTCAAGGGAAGAAGCGATCGAGATGTTTAAAAAGAAGGGTGAAGATTACAAGGTTGAACTCCTTAAAGAGATAACAGACGAAGAAGTCTCACTGTATGAAGAAGGTGGATTTGTAGACCTGTGCAGGGGACCTCATATTGGCTCAACCGGCCAGGTTTCTGCGTTTAAATTGTTGAGTATAGCAGGTGCATACTGGCGTGGTAATGAGAAGAACAAGATGCTCCAGAGGGTTTATGGTACAGCTTTTTTAGAGGAAGATGACCTGAAAAAATACCTCGATTTCCTCGAGGAGGTTAAAAAAAGGGATCACAGAAGGCTTGGGAAGGAACTTGACCTTTTCAGCATGGGCGAGGAAATAGGAGCAGGACTTATCATCTGGCACCCAAACGGTGCATTGATAAGAAGAACAATAGAAGATTTCTGGTTAAACGAACACTATAAGGCTGGTTATAAAATTCTTTACACACCGCATATTGCCAAGCTCAATTTATGGCAGAAAAGCGGCCACCTCGATTTTTATAAGGAGAATATGTATTCCCCCATGGAAATAGAGGGGGTGGATTACGAGATCAAGCCAATGAATTGTCCTTTTCATATTCATGTATATAAAACTTCATTAAGGAGTTACAGGGATCTTCCAATAAAATATGCAGAGTTGGGAACAGTCTACAGGTACGAACGTTCAGGAGTGCTCCATGGCCTTTTACGTGTCAGGGGTTTTACACAGGATGATGCACATATATTCTGCAGAGAAGATCAGATAGAGGATGAGATACTGAGCGTCCTTAAGTTTACTCTTTTCATACTGAGGATTTTTGGTTTTGAGCACTATGATGTTTACCTTTCGACCAGACCTGAAGGGTATGTTGGGAGTCTTGAGAACTGGGAAAGATCAACGGATGCCCTTAGAAGGGCACTTGAGTTAAAAGGAATTTCTTACGAAATAGATGCAGGAGAAGGTGTTTTTTATGGCCCTAAAATAGATATAAAGGTCAAAGATTCACTTAACAGGCCATGGCAGTGCAGCACCATTCAGGTTGATTTCAATAACCCCGAAAGGTTCGATATGACTTACAGGGGAAGTGACGGCAAAGAGCACAGGCCGATAATGATACACAGGGCATTGATGGGTTCTTTAGAGAGGTTTTTCGGAATACTGATAGAACATTATGCGGGTGTATTCCCTTTGTGGCTTGCGCCTGTACAGATTGAGGTTCTTACAATCGCAGAGAGGCATGCCGATTATGCAGTAGCATTATCGGAGAAATTAAGATCAGAAGGGATAAGGAGTGAATTAAATCTTGACAACGAGAAGATTGGCTATAAAATCAGGAACGCTACTGTAAGAAAGGTCCCATATTTGATTATAATAGGCGACAAAGAGGTATCTGAAAAAAAGGTTACCGTTAGAAAACGTACAGGTGAAAACATTGGCCCATTCACAACAGATGAATTTATCAGGATAATAAAAAATGAAGTAGACAGCAGGCAGTAAAAAATCTATTTTCTTCTTTATGCTGTTTGCTGTATACTTTTTACTTTATAAACTGGAGGTGAGAGCATAACCAAGGATATAAGGGTTAACGAACAGATTAGGGCTAAGGAGGTCAGGCTGATAGATGTTGACGGAAAACAGCTTGGTATTATCCAGATAAGTGATGCATTGAAGATCGCAGTCGAGAAAGATCTCGATCTCGTAGAAGTTGCATCAAATGTTATCCCGCCAGTCTGTAAGATACTCGATTTTGGAAAGTACAGGTATCAGTTAAGCAAGAGGCAAGCTCAGAGAAAAACAATTGATATTAAAGAGGTTAAGATCAGGCCTCAGATAACTGAACACGATCTTGGACTGAAGGTGAAAAGTATCAGACGTTTCCTTGATGATGGTAATAAGGCAAAGGTGACGATGTTTTTTAGAGGCAGGGAGATTGTCAGACCCGATCTTGGCATGAAGGTATTCGGAAAGATACCCCAGTTACTTACGGGAAAGTTTAGCATTGAACAAGCGCCAAGACTCGAAGGCAATCACATAACAATGGTTATTGCACCAAAGTAAGGAGGATACAATGCCGAAACTTAAGACACATAGAGGGGCAGCAAAGAGATTTAAAGTTACAGGCACGGGTAAGATAAAAAAGCATAGCGGGTATAAGAGCCATCTTCTTACAGGCAAGTCTGCAAAAAGGACAAGAAGCCTGAGGAAAGCATCTTTAGTTTCTGACAGCGAATGTGTTAATATTAAAAGACTTTTACCATATATGTAAAGACAGATGACAGATAGATAAATTTTTTATTCTGTGTTCTGTTTTCTGTATTCTGATTGAGGAGGAATAGATGCCAAGGGCAAAAGGTGGTTTTAAGACAAGGAGAAGAAGAAAGAAGGTATTAGAAAGGGCAAAGGGTTATTTCGGAGCCAGAGGTCGTCTCTACAGGGTTGCTACAGAGGCTGTTGACAAGGCTCTGCTACATGCATATAGGGATCGCAGGGCAAAGAAGCGTGAATTCCGCTATCTCTGGATTATCAGGATAAATGCTGCTGCACGTGCGCTTGGGCTTAGTTACAGCCAGTTTATGTCAAGGATGAAGAAGGCAAATATAGCATTAAACAGGAAGGCACTTGCAGATATGGCTTACAATGATCCATCTGCTTTCAGTCAACTTGTAGAGAAAGTAAAAAATTGAAGTAAGAAGTGGAGGACATACTTTCTCTAAAAAGTTCGTTTCTAAAAGAAACAAAATCAGCCACATCCGTGGCGGAACTTCAACAACTAAGGGTAAAATATTTAGGTAAAAAAGGCATTGTCACTTCAAAACTTAAGGCCCTTCCGGGGATACCTCCCGAGTCAAGACCGGCATACGGCAAGGCAGTAAATGAAGTCAAAGTTTATATCGAAGAAGAGATAAACAGGATTGAGTCCCTTCTTAAAAAAGAAGAACACAGAAAGCGTACCCTTTCAGAGGCTATAGATGTAACCTTGCCGGGGAAGTTCACACCATTTGGAAGGGAGCATCCTATAAATAAGGTGCTTTCTGAAATAGCCGGTATTTTCGTTTCAATGGGTTTTGAGGTTGAAAAAGGCCCTGATGTAGAACTCGACTATTATAATTTTGAAGCATTAAATATACCGAAGGACCATCCTGCAAGGGATATGCAGGATACATTTTATATATCTGATGATGTTGTCCTCAGGACCCATACCTCTCCTGTCCAGATAAGGGTTATGGAAAAGAGGAGGCCGCCTTTAAAGGTTATTGCCCCCGGCAAGGTCTACAGGTGCGACGCAGATATATCCCATACCCCGATGTTTCACCAGGTAGAGGGATTCATGGTCGATGCAGATATTGCCTTCAGCGATCTCAAAGGGTTACTGGAATCGTTTATCCATAGCATTTTCAGTGTAGAGACCCCCGTTAGATTCAGGCCGAGTTTTTTCCCTTTTACAGAACCCAGCGCCGAGGTGGATATAGGATGTATCTTCTGCTACGGGAAGGGTTGCAGGGTATGTAAGAACACAGGGTGGCTTGAGATACTGGGTGCGGGCATGATAAATCCGAGGGTTTTCGAAATGGTTGGATATGATCCTGAGGTCTACTCGGGGTTTGCCTTTGGCATGGGAGTAGAAAGGATAGCGATGCTTAAATACTCGATAGATGATATAAGGCTATTC
>Ga0154888_1097_pt1 | contig 11267 bp, 17 predicted proteins | sample Rifle2008BG19ft_FD_105860 | JGI IMG/M metagenome (GOLD analysis project Ga0154888, IMG submission 105860) | Thermodesulfovibrio sp. RBG_19FT_COMBO_42_12
GGTGGGCGGTGAATACGCCAAATTATATGGCAGGCAGTTTGCTGATAACCCTTAATATTTTAATGGCAATGGAATATTATTGACAATATCGTTTAATGCTAATAAAATATACCCTATATGGAAAAGGCAAAGCTTAAGGAACTTCTGGCAGGCCATAAGCAGAGATTCTTTCTGAAAAAAGGTCTGATTGAAAGAGATATCCAGGAGGAGATCAATCGCTTTATTCCGCAAAGGGAGATAGTCCTGATAACCGGCATCAGGAGGAGCGGCAAGTCTTCCCTTATGCGCCTTATATGTGACGACATAGTTGCCTCTATGTCTGTTCCACTGTCTAATATCCTTTATCTTAACTTTGACGATGAGAGATTCGTCGATTTTAAGGTTGACGATTTTGAGTTACTTTATGAGAGCTTTTTGGAGTTAGAGAGTCCAAGCGGCAGAAAATATCTGTTTTTTGACGAGATACAGAATATTAAGGGCTGGGAGCGGTGGCTGAACAGGTTGTATGAGTTCGAGGATGTAAAGATATTTGTCAGCGGTTCAAATGCGTCAATGCTTGGTTCCGAGATATCTACGGCCCTTACAGGCCGCAATAGGCAAGTTGTAAACTGGCCTTTTTCATTTCGTGAATTTCTCAGGCTGAGAAAATGTAATTTTGAAAAGAACGATATTTATCTCCGGGAAAAAAGAGTGGAGATGAAGAAATTATTTGGAGAATATTATGAGCTTGGCGGGTTCCCGGAGGTACTGAAAAATAGTGATACGACCCTGCTGGAACAATATTACAGGGATATTCTCTATCGCGACATTATTGCCCGTTATTCGATAAAGCATGTCAAAGAGATTAAGGAGCTGTCCCTGTTTCTGGCGTCAAATATCGGGACGATTCACAGTTACAGGAGCATGCAATCGGCAATTGGCGTTAAAAGCATTACGACCATAAAAAACTACCTGGAACTGCTGGCCGAGGTATTTCTTTTTAGATATACAGACATCTTCGATTATTCAGTTAAGCGGCAGATTTACAATCCATCCAAGGTTTATTGTGTTGACGCGGCACTGAGCAGTTCAATAGGGTTTACTTTTTCACAGAACAAGGGGCATATATACGAAAATATTGTTTACATCGAGCTTTTAAGAAGAAAAAGCGACCTCTACTATTGGAAGTCGAAGAAAGGGAAAGAGGTTGATTTCATAATAAAAAAAGGGTTGAAGGCCACTGAGGCCATTCAGGTTTGTTTTTCCCTTGACGATGAGAAGACAAGGCAGAGAGAATTTCAGGCGCTTGTAGAGGCAAAGAACGACCTTGGGACTGAGTCCCTCACTGTTATAACCGATGATGAGGATGGAAACGTAAGTCTGGACGGAGCAGAAATAAAGATGATTCCCCTGTGGAAATGGCTGATCAATGAGCCTCATAAGGCAGAAGGATGAGCTTTTGAAGGTCGGTGCCTTGATTCCACTGGGGTAGCGTGCTATCATTACACATAAGAATACACATATGGAGGGAGCCATGAAGCGCACAAATATAATGTTGGCCGACAATCAGCGCGCCGTTCTTAAAAGCTACGCGAGGAAGGAAGGGAAAACCCTTGGGGAGTTGGTAAGGGAGGCGATAGATATGGTCTACCAAAAAAAGGACAGCCTCGAACAAAGGCAGTCCGTCGCCCTTAACGCATATAAGGAAGGTTTTATAAGCCTCGGCAAACTTTCGGAAATCCTGGGCATTGACACCGTCAGCGCCCGCCTCTACCTGAAACAGAAGCATCTGCCTGTTAGGAGTCAGGATGCAGATGAAATAAAGAGGGATATCCTGAATGCCTGATATCATATTTGACAATTGCGTTCTGAGCAATTTCGCAATGTCGGATTCTCTGGAGATAGTCAGGATACTATATGGAAAAAGTGCATATATCACGGATTTTGTGGCGGCTGAAAACATGAAGGGGATTGCTCAGGGACACAATGGACTTGCCGCTGTAAGACAGGCCCTTCAGGATGGATGGCTCAAGGAAATTACGCTGAAAGGCAAGGCGGAGAAGGATACTTTTGAGTCCCTCTCCTTGTCCCTGGGGTTGGGCGAGGCCTCCAGCATGGCTGTTGCCAGAACAAGAAAGTATGTCTTTGCCTGTGACGACAGGGCGGCAAGAAAAGAAGCGGATTTACTGGGGATAAAGTTGACCGGCACAGTCGGGATACTTCTAAAGGCCGTACACGGCAAAATCATCGGCGGTAAGAAGGCCGATGAAATATTGAAGTCCATGATACGGCATGGCTTCTATGCGCCGATTGAGTCGGTAAGCGAGGTGCTGTAAATCCCATTTGTCGGAAGAACGGAGGAAGAGCCTTGAAAAAGACCCGCCCCCCCTCTATTTTCGTGTACAATTTTCCCATCCCTTGCAATATTTATCACTGTATGCTACTTTCCCCTCATGAATGCAGCGACTGACAAAGAGGAGATACAAAGTATAAAAGAGGTACTGGAAGGACTTCAAGGAGAAGGGACAGTTTTGCTTGCATATTTATACGGCTCTTACGCCAAAGGGAACCCGCATTTGCGCTCCGACATAGATATTGCAATTTAGGGACTTAGAACATTCAAACATACCGCTTAATACCCATCCCCCTCTCAATCTCCCCATTGAAGGGGGAGAAGTAAACCACCCTCCCTTTCAAGGGGAGGGTTAGGGTGGGGATGGGGGGGCGTGGCGTTGAATTTGACTGATTCATAAACGGTATTTTGGTATTTACCAAGTCCCTAAGTTGAAATGGTTACCCACAGGAAAGCCTGAAGAACCGATTAGGTTTTAGGTGGACATAATGCGTCAGGAAAAATACGGGAAGTGTCCCTGTATTTTGTATTTCCTGTATTTCAAAATTAGGAGGCTTTATGCAGACGAAAACTGTATACGAAGAAAAGGTGCTTAAAGAAATGCAGGTATTGCCTGCAGCAGCGCAGGAAAAACTGGCCAGGATAATCCACTTCATGAGAAGCGAGATCCTCCCGTCTGAATTTGATGAGAAAAAAACAACCGAAGAATTCCTCGCAGTCTGTGGCACCTGGGAAGATGACAGATCAATTGAAGAGCAGGTAAGGGATATTTATTCAAGCAGAAAATCAACCAACAGGGCGGAGAAGATATTTTGAAGTATCTTTTAGACACGAATACTTGTATTTATCTTTTGAACGGCAATCAACAATTGATGCAGAAGGTTCAAGAAGTTGGGGCCTATTCATTAGCATTGTCGTATAGCGTATTGGCTGAGCTATATTTCGGCGCCTATAATTCAAAAAAAGTTGATGCAAATCTGCACCGCATAGAAGTCTTCAAGAGAAACCTGGCTATATTGTCTGAGAGTGATGAGTCTGCAAGACTCTTTGGAAAGATCAAGACAGATCTCAGAACAAGGGGTAATGTGATCGAAGATTTCGATATTCTGATAGCCTCGGTTGCCGTATCCAACGGTTGTATTTTGATCACAAATAATGTTTTCCATTTTGAGCGGATAGAAGATTTGAAGTTAGAAAATTGGATATTGTGAGCACTTCTGGTGTGTTAAAGGGGTTGCGTCCCTTTTACCTCCTGTTCAACGACACCATAAGAAACAATATAGCTTATATGCCTGGAAGGGAATCTATTACACTTGATACGGTCATTGCTGCCGCAAAGGCAGCCAATGCACACGATTTCATAATGGCCATGCCGGAAGGATACGATACAGTTATTGGGGAGAGGGGCATAAGTGGCAGAAGCAGAGGCTATCCATTGCAAGGGCCTTGCTAAAGGATTCTCCGATCCTGATATTGGATGAAGCCACTTCATCCTTAGATTCAGAATCTGAATATCTGGTACAGGAGGCCTTAAACAGGCTTATGAGGGGAAGGACCACATTTGTTATAGCCCACAGACTATCAACAGTGCAACATGCTGGTAGAATTGTCGTTCTTTCAAAAGGGAAGATTGTTGAGGAAGGACGACATGAAGAGCTTTTAAGTACAGGCGGGGAGTACGCCAAATTATACGGCAGACAGTTTGCTGACAAATGATCAATAATTTAACGTTTTTTCTCTGCAACCCTTTGACTTAGCAAGATAAAGGTTGGGTCTAATCTGATGTAAGCTATCTTGATTTGCTATCTTGTAATATTTATTCCTATATGTTATTTTTTATCTCATGAATGCGGCTAATAACAATGATGAAATTGAAAGAATAAAAGAAGTACTGGAAGAGCTGCAAGGAGAAAGGACGGTTTTACTTGCCTATCTATATGGCTCATATGCTAAAGGGAACCAGCATTCGCGCTCCGACATAGACATTGCAGTTTACTTAAACAGTAAGGACGAAGATCTGAGAATTGAAGCAATTGACAGGTTATTGATGGTCTGCGATAGGGATATTGAGCTCCTTTTCCTAGATGGCGAGGATGAGTCGCCATTTGTTATTCAGGAGGCGCTGAAAGGTATCCCTTTGGTAGAGCCTGACAAAGATATATTATATGACCTGAGCGACCGGGTTCTGCATGAATCGGAGGAGATACGATTCAGGAGGGAACTCATGTATGAAGCCTGAAATTAAAGCGGAAAGACTCGTTTCGTTTCTTGAAGAAACCATCGCTTACTTCATGAATAAAATAGAAAAGATAGACAGAGACAGGTATTTTGCAGACCGTGACAGCAGGAGTATTCTTGATAAGAGAGCCTGTTGCACAAACCCAAAAATTGCCCTTCGACAGGCTCAGGGCGAACGGGTCATGTGTTGAAATCATTGAACTTTTTGCCGTTCATGGTGAGCTTGTCGAAGCGTAAAAGGCATTTGTGCAACAGGCTCAAGACAGTTAATGATTTGATCCTTTGCGTTGTAGATATTTCCGAGGAATGCCTGAAGAGTAAAAAGCTTTCAATTCCAGACACTTATAAAGATACTGTTTTAGCCTGCTACGAACTCCTTGGAGAAATAGTTTTAAAGATAGCACCTTTGACAAAACACAGAAACGAGATGATCCATCAGTATCTAAAGGTGAACTGGCAAAACATAGTGACCGTCAAAAAGAAGATCCCCGATATCCAAGAATTTTCTGCAAGGGCAAAGAATATTCTTCTTTATTCACAGGAATAATCGAAAGAACTATAATGATTCATATGAAATATGGTAAGCGTCCCCAATTATTCCCAGAAAAATGGATATTAGAATATCCTTAGAAATAGCCATATGGACCGGTTAGGGAAAGGTGTAATACATTCATGACAAGATGGCAAAAGAGTATTCTGTTCATTTGCATAGGGCTGGCCTTATTTTCATTGGCAAGGGTAGCGCTATTTATCAGGTACAGGGAGATATTTTCAGCCCTGTCATGGGATAGGCTCTTTTTCTCGGCTGTTAACGGGGCTCGTTTCGATTTATCAATCCTTTTGACGGCATTTGCAGGTATGCTCGTCTTTTTTAACTTTCCGGTCCGGCTTGCCGACTCGCGCATATGGCAGCGGATATGGGGATGGGGTATGTACTTGGTACTCATCCTCCTCTCCCTTATTCTTACTGGAGATATAATCTATTTCAGTGATGTAAAGAGACACATAACCAGTGAACTTCTTGTAGCCGGAAATGATGCCGGTTTTATTGTTGGAATGGCCTTTGGCACCTATAAATTTCATCTTGCGCTCTTCTTCCTGTTTGCAGCTTCCCTTTTTTTTCTATGGCGGCTTATCCTTGACAAGGAGACAAGAGAGATCCATTATAAGCCAGTAAAATATATTTTATTTGCAGGGTTCATGTTTCTGGGGATAAGGGGTACATTTTCCGACAAATCGATTAATATAATTGATGCCTTTGAATCAGGCGATTCCGTCCAGAGCAACCTGGTCCTTAATGGGGTCTTCACCCTTTATCACCATGCCAGGGCAACAAAAAATGGTGTGAACCATCAATTCTTCCCTTCTAATGAGGCGGAAACCATAGCTAACACTCCGATAAGCATTACTGAGGGCGGGAAGAAACATGGAAGTTCATCTATCATCCCTAAGCCTCCCTCCGACAGGAGCTATAATGTTGTCTTGATTCTTTTGGAGAGCTGGAGCCCTTTCTATATTGATAGTTATGGTAAAAACGGCTTTGGAGTTACGCCAAATTTTGACCGCCTGACAAAATCAGGGCTCAAGTTCACCAACTTTTATGCTGTGGGGCAGCGCAGTATAGAAGGTATACAAGCATCTCTTACCGGGATCCCTCCCCTTATCGGTCTTCCAAATCTCGGATTTGGCCTCGAAGCCATAAATTTTCCAAGAATAGGGAATATGCTCAAGGACAATGGCTATGAGACCATATTCATTCAGAGTTCCAGGCGCCGTTCTTATAGGACGGATGCCATAGCAAGGGCAACAGGATTTAATCAGTACTACGGAATGGAAGACATGCCGATGCTTCTTGACTATGGAAGCCAGAACTCTACGTTCGGCTGGGATTACGAATCGTTAATGTTCCTGAAGTCTAAGCTTGATGATGTAAAGAAGCCTTTTTTTGCCTTTTTATTCACTGGGACAACCCATGCGGCCTATATACGGCCCGGAAACGGGCTTGATAAATATCCTCACGGGGATAACACGGAAAACGGGTTCCTTAATACCCTTCATTATTCTGACTGGAGCCTTGGAGAGTTCCTTAAAAAAGCAGAATCAGCCCCTTGGTTTGATAACACCATATTCATATTTACCGCCGACCACAACATCATGTATCGTAACTTGGAAGTGTATGAACACTTTCATATTCCGTTTGTAATCTATGCTCCCAAGCTCTTTAACGGAAAAGAGATTTTGACGGTGGGTTCTCAGGTAGATATTGCCCCTACCATCATAGATATGCTCGGGTTTAATGGTAATTTCCCAACATATGGGGCTTCACTGTTCAAGAAGGGTGACGAATTTGCGTATGTGAGTAATAAAAATGCAGTCGGGATTATAACTACAGACGGATTTCTCTTTCATTCTCTCGGAAATCGAATGGAGTCAGGCTCCTTTAATGGAGGTCATAGCGAAGAGTATCTACTGAGAATGGAAAAAAAACTGCTTGCTATTGACCAGGTCATGTATGAAAAAATTATTAATAATAAATTGGTTAAAATTGAGAATATAACTGATAAAACTGATTAAGGATGAAAAGAAAAATATTATTCGTTGTTTGTAGTTTGCTAAAGTTACTGTAGCTATGAGGTTGATAATATTATGTTTACAAGCATTCCTGTGGTAAAAAAAATAATAAGGAATTATCTCAAAAATAAATACGAGAAATTTCCTAAACTTATCTCTATAGAGATAACAAGCGCCTGCAACGCAAAATGCGTTATGTGCCCAAGGGATCAGCTCACACGCAAGATACAGCATATGCCGCTCGAAGTCTTTGACAAGATTATATACGACTGTAAAGATCGGCCATTGAAGAAGATAAATCTTTTTTGGTTTGGAGACCCTCTATGCAATCCTAATGTCATATATTATCTAGAAAAGATCAGGAAGGAGCTTCCAAAAATTAAAATATACGTTTCAACAAATGCCGAATTGCTTGACCAGAATAAATCGGACGAGATTATAAAAAGAAACCTTATTGATGTTATCAACTTTGATATTGATGGAATAAATAAAGAAACATATGAAAAAATCAGGATAGGAGTCGACTTCGAAAGGGTCTTTAAAAATGTCCATTATTTCATTGATAAAAGGAGGAGACTTCATAACAAAAAGCCGCAAATAAGGGCCACTATCATAAAGATGAATGGAACTGCCAATGAGATAGATGAATTCAAGAGCTATTGGTCTAAACATGTAGACAAGGTAGATGTAAACGATTATAATACCTGGCTTGGTAATAAAGAAGATAATAACATAGGCAGTGCCTTGGAAAAAAGCCAACATGGGTGTTTTAAATACCCATGTATCCATCCTTGGACTGAACTTGTTTTTTCTGCGGATGGAATAGCAGGACTATGCTGCCTTGATTATAATTTGACGGCAAGACTTGGGAGTGTTTTGGATAAAAGTGTGGAGGAAATATGGAAAGGTAAAGCGTTAGATAAATACAGACAAAGAATGATAAACCTGGAATATGAAAAGATCAATTGCTGTAAACGATGCAATGCATATATATACCAGGATGGTAAGACTTGGGCAAAATTGTGGGGGTGATCACAACTAAAATTATCAGGGTTTTACAAAAAGTATCGCCCTGACGGCAAAGGCCAGGCAGCGTTTGAACAGGAGATGATGGTATCCCTCATGCTTTATGCTTACTGCAACGGGGTCAAGTCATCCAGGATGATAGATGCTTGTGTGAAAAGGATATTGTGTTTAAGGTCATTATGGCAAACACAATTCCCGATCATTCAATCATATGCCGGTTCAGGCAGGAAAACGAGAAAGAACTGGAATGACTCTTCATTGACACACTGAGGCTGTGCTCCGGGGCAGGACTTATAAAGGTAGGGGCGGTATCTCTGGACGGGTCAAATATGAAAGGCAATGCATTAAGCTCAAACCGGACTTATGAACACATTGAAGAAGTAAAGAAGATGTTGAGAGATGCGAATACCAGCGACAGAGAAGAAGATATTCTTTATGAGAAAGACAAACGTGGAGACGAACTGCCCGAAGTGTTAAGGACCCGCAACAGCATGCTTTCATACAAATACAGTTAAGCCTGTCTGATTTTGCACAATTAGGCTTTTAAAAGCGAGACAATACCAGGCTTAAAATATTTGTGTGACAGGCTCAAAGACACTTAGTTAGAGTCTGTAACGGAAGCACGAGAAAAGATATGACTGTCAGCATTCTTATCCCTGCATATAAGCCCATTTGGTTTAAGGAATGTCTTCAGAGTGCCCTGAAGCAGGATTTTCCTGTAAAGGAGGTAGTTGTTTCAGATGATTGTCCTACCGATGAGATAGAAAAAATAGTCAGGGCATTTGACGATGAAAGGATCAAATACCATAGAAATAAAACACCACTGGGTCTTGTAGGAAACTACTACAAACTTATGGAACTATCAACTTCTGAGTGGCTTAAGTTCCTTGATGATGATGATGTCCTTATTGATGATGCAGTTTCAAAGTTGATTAGGTTGGTTAAAAGTCATGAAAATATAACTATAGCCTTTGGCGGCAACATATCTTTCAGGGATGACGTATATAGCAAAGATGATAGTTATGAACTTCCTGAATTTATGGAAGGGACAAGGTACTTTCTTGAAAAATACCCGAAATTTCCCATCACTCTGTTTAGCAGGATGCTTGTTAAACGAAGTGTTATGGAAGAGATAGATAAGTCTTTATTTTCCGGGCACATCATCAGTCTTGATGAACTTGTTTCCCTTCGTGCGCTGTTGAAAGGGAATGTGACGTATGAAAAAAGCGCTATTTGCATGCACAGGCTGCATCCCAAAGGTTATTCGAGGACGATAGACATAAATGTCTTATGTGAAGATTTGGAGTATGTCATGAATCCATACCGCTATGCCTTCGAACATAATATAATTAGAAGGGCTGAATTAGAATCATGGAAAAACCTGATGGTAAAAAAAAATGCCCGTGGAACTATTACGAAGTTGATTTCAAGCTATGAATATGTGAATATTAAAAAATACTGGCTTTCCCTATATGAAAAGCACAGATGCATAGCCATAAGAGCACTATTTTCCCCCCGGATAATAATAAAATTCATCAAATCATTGTTTAAAAGCCGGAGTCTTGAAAATGAAAAGCTTTAACCTTTATATAAAATCATTCTCCAAATATGGGGGGGCAGAATCAGTTTGCTACAGGTTTGCAAATTACCTTATCGGAAAAGGACATGCTGTTTCAGTGTTCTGTGGCGAGAATAGGCTGAAAAACGAAGAGTTTAAGGGAAAAGTGATTGAACTTGGTCTACTACGTCCCGGTAGACTATTGAAATCATACAGTTTTTATGAAAGGGCATCAAGGATTGCCCTAAATTCTTCCGATGTTAATTTTTCATTTGAAAAAATACTTGGGGCCGATATATTCAGGCCTGGAGGCGGCAGTCATAGAACTTTTGTTAAAAAATCTCTTTTGACTGCAAACGGTATCTCATATTATATAAATTTATTAAAAGAGGCGTTAAACCCTGTGAACAGACTGAATCCATTTCTTGAAAAAAAAGTGTTCACGCATCCCAGATTCAAATACGTAATAGCCATATCCGATATTGTTAGAGAGGAATTGAAAAGAGACCATGATATTGATAGGGAAAAGATAATTGTAATAAGAAATGGCGTTAATAAAAAGATTTACAACCCTGAAAATAGGCGCAGACTACGAAATAATGAAGATGGTTCAAAAAAGGTCATCGGCTTTGCTTCAAGCAATTTTGAGTTAAAAGGGCTTAAACAACTCATTGCCGCAATGCCCCTTCTCCCCAATAATTTTTATCTCTCTGTCGCTGGGGGGCGAAATCCTGGAAAATATATTAACCTTGCAAGATCATACGATGTCCATCATAGAATAAATTTTCTGGGGAAGGTATCTGACATGCCGTCATTTTACGCAAATATAGACGTCTTCTGTCTTCCGACTTTTTATGATACCTTTGGCAGTGTAACTGCAGAAGCCCTGGCAATGGGCATCCCTGTTGCGGTGTCTGAATTTGCTGGCAGCTCTGAACTAATAAAGAATGGTATAAATGGCGAGATCATAAAAGAGATTACGCCTGAGAGAATCGCAGAATCTGTAAAAAGTGCTAATGCCATAGGGATTAAAGATTTCTCAGGATTCGTTGATGATGACGATGAAGTGTTTGAAAAATATCTGCAACTGGCGGAGAGGACATAGTTATGGGTGTATATGTCCTTTATTACCATCGTATTTGCCCTAAAGCGCCTGCTTCGGATGTGATTTTGCCTCTCTTTGATTGGGAGATGTCTTATCTTTGCAGGCGGTTTCAAATATTATCTTCAAGCGAGCTTATTGATTACATAAATGGAGACCTGATCCTCGAAAGACCTGGGGTGGCCATAACCTTTGATGACGGGTGGTTTGACAATTTTGTATATGCATGGCCGGTGCTGAAAAAATATGGTCTAAAGGCCACTGTATTCGTTTCTACTGGCAAGATAAGAACAGAGAGTTCCGTAAGGCCGACGCTGGAGGAGTGTTGGAACGGCAGGTTGGTCCTTGATATCTTACAAAGGCCAAAGAGCGTTGAAGAAGGTTTCTTGGGTGCCCTTTCCGGGGACCTCAGCGAGTTCCTTACATGGGAGGAGTTGAGG
>Ga0154888_1022_pt2 | contig 11181 bp, 10 predicted proteins | sample Rifle2008BG19ft_FD_105860 | JGI IMG/M metagenome (GOLD analysis project Ga0154888, IMG submission 105860) | Thermodesulfovibrio sp. RBG_19FT_COMBO_42_12
CTTTTTAGCTTATTCACCCTACTATGGCGCATAGTCGTCTTTTTGAGTATGACAGACAAAGCAGCCAGTGCCGGCAGTAGTTCCCGTAGTGCCTGCATCCATTCCTGAATAATTCCATCTCAGTATGTCTTCATATGCTGTTGCATGAACCCCGTGGCATGACAGACACATCACAATATCATTAGCAGGGGTAACTGCCGAGCCAATTGCATTAGGAATAGTCTGTCTCGCAATCGGCGCCTCTACACTATACTCTAAAGCAGCAAGAGTCCTACGTTGGTACGCAGAGTATTCTGTTCCGGCAGCTCTGTTTAATACTATATCAGTCGGATGTCTCTTCCATGGGGTAAGCGAACCACCTGTCTCATCTGTTGCAGTACCGTGGAAATATCCATGACACTCTGCACATAGACCGCTTATTGTGGCGTTTACAGGCGCTGTGGCACTGCTTACGCCCATTGATGAAGCGCCTTTGTATTCATTATGAGTGTCTGAATCAGTGTTAGACCAGAGTGTCTCCTCACCGCCTTTAACACCCTTCAGAAACCTGTAGCTTGAACCCACATCAATACCAACAGTGCCTGTTGAAAGCGCCTGATTGGCTTCATTAATAGTGCCGAACTTAAGGGCATTGTCAACATAGTGATGCGCACCTACTATAGCCAGATACTCAGTAGTCTTAGTACGGTCCCCGTGGCAGCCATTTACCCCGGCGCAAGTGAAGGTAGCATTTGTCATAGTGTTTGAATGTTGATCGCCTGGAGGGTAAGTTCCACCACTAAAATTATCATCCGTTACAGACGTGTCTTTTATATTGTGGCCTACTGTTTCAGTGCTACCAGTTATGGGAGTCTTAGCACCACCACCTACGATGTAGCTAAAGTTACCTCCTGCCAGATCTGTGGTATTATGGGCCACCTGCGGTATGGCTGTAATAACATTTAGCGCCCCTGCAGCCGGATCTTGTGCATGACAACCCCAACATGCGGTCTCAGCTGTTGCCCCCCCTATCAGGAGATACTCATAAGGGCCACCCGCAGCTACAGGGGTGCCATTCTGGCTGTTGTGCATTGTGTGGCAGTTTGAACAAACACCGCTTATCTTTGCATCAGCAAATCCATTGGCTAAGACGAGGGAGAGAACTGCAACAAAACCTATGATTAGTATCTTTCTCATCTTTCACCTCCTTTCATTGATTAAGTTTGTTTAAGTTAGTCATCAAGTACATGGTTAATAATCTTTAACCTTATACTTTTTGCCATTTCGTACCGGATAGCAAAGGATTTTTGGCAAAGAGCTAAGAACTTTTGTTCTAAAACCCTCATCCTTTACTATCCACATGCTAATAAAGCAATCATCATGCCAATTTTTAAGACACCTAAAAAGGCAAATAGCTAATAGTATAAATGTTAGCCCTTTGCCCTTATAATAAAGATATATCTTTAATTATAAGTTTGTCAAGTTTTTTGTACGATATTTTATATAATATTATATATAAACCATCTTTGTAAACATTTTACATTTTTTGCTAAATAATAATTGTCCAAAACATAGATTGCATTGCCCTCCCGAAAACTTTCAGGGGGAACTCGCTGACGTTATACATTTTAGTAATCAACTAATGAATCCAAACATTTCCTAAAGAAAGGTGTCATTGCGAGGCAAAGCCGAAGCAATCTCATTTCTAAGGGATTGCCACGGTCGAAACGACCTCGCAATGACTGGTACAGGTAAATCAATGAGTTTAATCTTCTATAGGTAAATTTTGGTGACCACTGACTATTGACCTTTCCTTATAGCCGTATGTATATCCAATTACACACTATATGTAAAAGGTTACATACTAATCAGTAAACAATCATCAACGACCAAGTTCCGATAACCGAATTATCAATAACCAGAAACATTATCGGCAACTGGGTTTCTTAGGTTTCTTGAATTTTTAGTCATTAGTCACTGGTCATTCGAATGACTGTTGACTATTGACTGTTTTATTGTACTTTACTCGTATGACACGTAAGGCAGCCTGCGCCTGGCAACCCATTGCGGACAAACATGTTATTGTAGTCCCATCTCAGTATGTCAGGATATGGGCTTGCATGTGCCCTGTGGCATGAAAGGCACATGACTATACTGTCCATATCCACGACCTCCTCTCCGCCTGTGGGTCTGCTGTAGGCAACTGGCGCCTCCAGGCTGTATCTCACGTACCCCTGGTATTCAGAGCCTGCAAAATTGACATGTATGGCGCTAAATGCAATGTCAGCAGGATGCCTGAACCACATAGAATTATAAGCCTGACCCACCTCCCTGATACCGCCAAGGTTTGAATGGGGGTGAAACTTTGCATGACATTCACCACAAAGGTAACTTATGGTATCCATCGAGCTGTGAGTCATATCTCCTTTATAGCCATTGTGATTGTTAATAGTGGCCAGGTATTCCCAGTCTCTATGCTCCTTCCCGGTTATTCCGTAGAGGAAACGATAACTTCTACCCGCTGTTGAGCCATCAATAACGCTGTCATCTGTATGGTGTGCGCCATAGATAGCCTTACACGGGTCTTCTATAGTCCTGTCCCCGTGGCAGCCCCATGTCCCGGCACAGGTGAGCTGTTGTTGCCCCGGCCAATCTGCAGGGCCTAAGCCGCCGGGGATTATGACACTTCGCATAAAAGCAGGCGGCACATCCATAGGCGGATCCTCCTGAAGAGATATCCCTTTTAAATTATGCCCCTTAGAATAAACAGGATTATAACCATCTGCAACATAATAGAAATTTCCAGCGGCAAGGTCTCCGTTCTCCATATTATGCAGTACCTGCGGAACCCTCGCCTTTCCGATTGTTATGATATTCTCTGTTCCATAAGGTGTCTGACCGTGGCAGCCAAGGCAGCCACCCTCTGTCAGGGCAGGAAAAGGTCCGGCGATATCCCCATACGTCATTTCCCCGCCCTCATAACTATAATGCATACTATGGCAATCCTTGCACTTACCTTTTACACGAGCATCAACCACTTCTGAAAGAAAGCATAGAGCAAAGAGCATAGAGCAAAGAGAAAAGAGAAAAACACAAAAAACTCTATGCGTCATCCTATGCGTTCTATGCTCAAATCCCCCCTCACCCCCCTTTTCTAAAGGGGGGATGGGGGGATTATTGCTCATTGCTCTCTGCTCTTTGCTCATTGCTCTATGCTATTCCCACTTGGTCATTGGTCAATGGTCATTAAAAAACCAGTGACTGTTGACTATTTTTGCTACTCGCCTTTTCCCGTATGACATATGTAACAACCGCCTTTTATTTCTTCACCGGCAACAATTGCATCATAATCCCATCTCAACATAGATGCATAAGGACCTGAGTGCGCCACATGGCACGATAGACAGAGTACAATGTCTTCGCCGGGGACAACCTCATCGCTTGGTGATTGTAAAATTTTTCCTCTCCCGACAGGGGCATCGGGGCTGTAAATCCTTATGTCGGGTCTATCAGGTCGTTGCGACTCGATTCCGAGTGGGGGAGGAAAATCGGGGTTATAATTCGTATACTCACCACCCCCTGGCAGGACGATATCGGTGGGATGCCTGAACCATGGTCTTTCCTTTCCTGTCATCTCTCTGCTATGAAAAAAACCATGACAGCTTGCACAGAGTATATCAATCGAGGGAGAGTATTCGTTATGTTTCTTTGAAGAACTGTTCTGATTCCATTCATCATCCTCAAGACCTAAAACACCCTTCACCTTACCTGCATTTCTTAAAAACCTGTAGCTTTTAGCTGTTGAGCTGCCATCTATAATTGAGTCGTCTGCGTGGTGGCTTCCGGAAACAGCCTCAAAGGGATCCTCAATATTTCTATTCCCGTGGCACCCGTTAGAACCCGCACATTTCAGGGTTTTCTCAGGATTATATCCTGTGGAGGGATCACTTGTCCTGTCATATCCCGGAGGAACTCCCCTGAACTTTGCATCCACTGAGGCAACACCATCCACATTATGCCCCTTCCTGTCACCAAAATCCTTTGCCACATAATGAAAATTACCACCTGCTAAAGGACGGACAGGTGGCGCAGTATTATAAACCACCGGCACCCTTGCACCACCGAGTATTTTTATGGTATCCCTGTCAGAATTTGAGTGGCAATTTACACAGAGGACATTTTTCAGGACATACTGAGATTTGCCAGGTTCGACTTCCTCCATCATACCGGGGTAAAGGGCATGACACACCTCACAATCACCGTAGACAGCAGCATGGCTGTCTTCTGAAAGCTGGGGAATAACCACCGAGCACAGGAAAAAAATTGCAATGCAAAATATTTTTATTTGTCTCATTATATATACTTTAAATAATACAGCATAAATAATGCCAGCTTCAATGACAATTGATGTCATTACTGTGTCATTTAAGCTATTTATTTATATTTTTGGTTCATCGTGAAATCGATTGGTTAGCCGCAGGCTTGATCCCGCGTGATAAACATCGAAACCTGAAGGTTGCAGCTACAAAATCGTTTTACAGGTTCACCACACAATTCCCTGAAGAACCATTAAGCTGCTTACTACTTACTTCTTACCCTTGGGTTTCTTATATGCATGACAACTGGGGCAGAGTTCAACGGCTGTTTTTGCAGGGAACCTAAAGAGATTTATATAATCAGAGCTGTGTGGATTATGGCAGCTTGCACATGTAAGCTCACCATATTTGGCCTTCGGGTCTTTTCTACCCTTAAGCGGATGGCCTACCTGTGAAAAACCACCGGCTGCATGTGGCGCTTTGCCAATCCTCGGATGGCATAACAGGCATTCATCAGTGGTTGGATTATAAAGCAGCGCTACGTAAGGAGAGGCATGTGGATCATGACATACATTGCACATGCCTGCTGATACCGGTGGGTGAGGATTTTTCCTGTCAAACTCCCCTTTATCATGGCAATTAAAACAGAGATCTGGTGACTTTGCGAGCAGGAGCTTTCTCACATCACCCTGATGTGGTTCGTGGCAGCTCATGCACTTTCCTGTTGCCACAGGTGAATGATTATATTTATTCTTAAAATCAGAACCGTCATGGCACATAAAACATACATCGGGAGTGGCCTTTAAAAGCAATTTCTGTGCGTTTGAAGAATGCGGCTCGTGACAGTTCAGGCATAACCCCGTTGCCACAGGTGAATGATGTTTCTTCTTTTCAGCTGAAATGTACTTTTCTTTCTTATGACAGAGGAAACATTCCTTTGGCATCTCTGCAAGGAGAAGTTTCTTTACCTCGCTGCTGTGGGCATCATGGCACCCCATACATCTGCCTTCCGCAACGGGAGGATGTTTTGATTCCTTGATAAAGTCTGTCATGTCATGGCACATAAAACATTCGTCAGGCATCTTTTTAAGTAATAGCCCTTTATAATCAGAGGTATGCACCTCATGGCATGATAAACATTCACCCTTTGCTACAGGAGGGTGGCCTACTTTTTTTGAGAATTTTGACTTTTTGTGGCAACCCCAGCACAGCTCGACTCCACTGGCGAATAAATATCTCGGGAACTTTGCCCCTCTCAGGTGTGCCTCGGTATGACATGTAACACACCCTGTAGGATGAACAACTTTCCCGGCAGCCTTTGGCTTGTGACATCTCATACAATCAGGAAACTTCTGAGAAAAGGAGGCATCAGGGATTAAAAAAATAGCTATAAAAAAAATAAAGGTAAAAAAAAGACAGGTTTTTAGGTTTTTTAAGCTTCCATTTATCATAGGTCATTTTAGTCACCAGTCATTAACCGGTGACTTTGGGTTAATACAATATCAAAAACAACCTGATTAAGTCAATCTACATTTTTTTCTTTTTTATTTATCCTCAGGAGCGCAATCTGCTGTGTAAGCTCTTTGACCTGCCTGCTAAACTCTGTAAGCTTAACGGTAAAATGGAGATTAATCAGGACTAAAATCACAAAACCAAATATGAATATTGTTGTGGTCTGAGCCACTGCGCCTATAAGATGTGTCAGCCATTCAAGAAGGCCCTGCCACAGAACGAGCACAACTATCCCGATCCCGATTATTAGCCATAGAAAGGAATACTCCTCTTCAAGCCTTTTCCTCCTTACCATCTCCAGTATCATCACAAAAATGCCTATACCAATAGAAAGTGCAAAAATCCTTTGATGAAAAGTCATACCTTCCCCTCCCCCCTGCCTCTTAAAAGTGTAACGAATATCGAAAGAAGCATCTTGAACATATAATAAAAAGGTTTAAGCCCGCTATGCATCGATACCTTTCCAACTACCTTCTTCATTGTTACCGGAACCTCCTTGAAATTAATGCCTCTCCTGTAAAGCATTATTATTACATCTGCATCAGGGTAGTCCACAGGGTATGCATCGCTCGCATAGAACTCCATCCCCTTCCTGTTAAGGGCCTGGAATCCGGATGTAGGGTCTGTTACCTTCCTGCCTGTCACAACAGATGCGATAACTGCAAAAAAAAACATCCCTGCTCTCCTGATAAACGTAGCCTTGTAATCGCCTCTGCCCAAAAATCTTGAGCCTAAAGCAATATCAACCTCATCATTGAGGACAGGTTCGATTAGTGACTGTATTGCTGACGGATCATGTTGACCGTCAGCATCCATCTGAACAGCAAATCTATATCCCTTTTTCAACGCATATTTAAAACCCGTCTGAAGCGCTGCGCCATAACCGAGGTTAAACGGAAGTTCTATTACCGATGCGCCTGCCTGTCTTGCCTCGACAATCGTATCATCGGTCGAACCATCGCTGACAACAATAATATCTGCATCGGTGAATTTTCTTATGCCGGCAATGGTAGAAGCTATCCTGCCCGCTTCGTTGTAAGCCGGGATTATTACAGCAAGATTATTCATCAGCTCGTACGTGTAATTTCTACGAATGGGTTTCTGATTCTAACTCCTTCAATAGTCTGACCATCTGATAAATCTTCTGAAAGCAGTAAGGCAGCATTGCCTTTTATAGCAGACTGTATAATCATAGAGTCCCGGAATGAATATTGGTAACGCTGATGTATATCTATTGCCTTTAAAATAGATTCTCCGTCATTTACAACAACATCCCATTTTAAAAAATCTCTAACAATCTCCCTAACAGTATCCTTATCCATCGGGTTAGGTATTTTCGTGGTTATTGTAACAAAAAACTCTGTTAAAACCTGAACACTGATGATACCTACACCCGAGCGCCATAGCCCATCTATTATATCTTCGGCTATACTGTGTTTATCTCCTGCTGAAACATCATAGGCATAAACAACTACATTTGTATCTAAGAATACTCTACCGCCTTTCATGAAGCTCATCCCTTGAAATTGTAATTTGTCCTTTTGTTCCAAGATCAAACCCTTTTTTCATAAGCCTTATCTGTCTTTCCATTGCTTCTTTATAACCGGTCTCCTGTCTGACCTTCTCTTCAAGAGATTCCCTCAAAAGCTCGCTCAGGGATTTTTCTCTTTTTGCAGCTATCATCTTAGCTTTCCTTAACAGGGCCTTGGGTAGAGACAAAGTAACATTCTGTCTTTCCATACGAAACCTCCTCTCATTAACACTGATTTATCTATATCACATATTTACGTGATTTGTCAAAATGCAACCACAGACTGCAAGCTATGAGCTACGAACTGTAAACTATAAACTCCAGCCCGAAATTGCCGATAGAAAGGTGTCATTGCGAGGCGAAGCCGAAGCAATCTCATTTCTAAGGGGATTGCCACGGTCGAAACGACCTCGCAATGACAGGTAAATCAATAAGTTTAATCTTTTATCGGCAAATTTAGGTACAGCATAATTATACAAAAGGATTTTTGTGTTTTTGTATAATAAAAAATGGCTGAAATTGTCCTTGTTACACCACCCGTTACACTTGAAGAAAGATACGGTAAGCTTTCGGGGGCTGCCAATACCCTTCCATCACTCGGTATCCTTTATCTTGCGGCTGTACTCAGGAAGGAAGGACACCCTGTTTCTGTTATCGAGGCATCTTCCTTAAGGCTTTCTCTCAAGGAACTAATAGGGGAAATAATAAATAATAAACCAAAATACTTAGGGATATCCTCTACTACCCTTTCAATCTTTCACGCATCTGCACTTGCCGATGAAATAAAGAATATCGACGGGAATATCAGAACTATCATCGGAGGACCTCACCTTACTGCTATTCCTGAAGAAACAATGGAACTTTTCAAATCCTTCGACTTCGGAGTGATCGGTGAAGGTGAGGAAACCATGAAAGGGCTGATCCATTCGCTCAAGCACGGAAGGAATGGTTCTGATGTCTCCGGTGTTATTTGTCGTGAGGGAGACAAAACAGTAAGGACTGCACCGAGGAAATTTTCAGATGACCTCGACATGTTACCATTCCCGGCATGGGATCTACTGAGGGACTTCCCGAACAAATACTACCCACCGCCTTTCCGCTTCAAAAAATTGCCTGCCGTCTATATAGTCACAACCCGTGGTTGCCCGTTTAAATGTATATTCTGTGACCGTTCTGTATTTGGCAACAAGTGTCGGGGGCATGGCAGTGAATATGTACTTGAATTGATAGAGTATCTTTATAACAGATTCGCCATAAGAGAGCTACTGATTGAAGATGATACCTTTGTGACCTTTAAAAAAAGGCTTATCGAAGTATGTGAAGGTATAATCAGGCGAGGTATCAAGATAAGCTGGTCCTGCCTTGCAAGGGCAGATGCCGTAACGCCCGAGATTCTGAATTTGATGAAAAAGGCAGGTTGCTGGAGTATAAGTTACGGAATAGAGACAGGGGATGAGGACGTAATGAAGTTTATTGGGAAGAATATCACGATTGACAAAATCGAACAGGCTGTAAGGTTTACTAAAAAAGCCGGTATTCTTTCAAAAGGTTTTTTCATTTTGGGCCATCCTACCGAAACCCGCGATACTATTAAAAAGACGATTGATTTCGCCTTGAGAATTCCCCTCGACGATATAAGTGTAAGCATGATGACTCCGTTCCCCGGAAGCAGGCTTCATGAGATTGCACTACAGTATGGAGAATTTGAGAACAACTGGAGAAAAATGAACGAGCTAAATGTTGTATTTATACCAAAGGGTTTAACAGAGAATGATCTTGAAGGGTATTCGAGGGAATTTTTGAAAAGATTTTATCTGAGGCGGAGTAAGATAACCAATTATATCGGAAGGATAATAAGAAACCCGAAAAGCTTCCCACTTTATATAAAAGGGTTTTCAGCTTTTTTGAAAGGTATTACATCTTGAGGACTGGCATAAGCGCTTTTTTTATTTTTTTAGTTAATGGTGATTGTTGAAAGATGAAGAAGTCACTACCACTGGTAAGTATCATAGTTGTTACCATGAATAATGTAAATCTGCTCAGGAACTGTTTGAGTAGCCTGTATGCACAGGAGTATGAGGCAATAGAGATCATCGTCGTTGATAATGGTTCCGGTGAAGATGTACCTGGAATGTTATCAAAAGAATTTCCAGAGGTTCGTATGATCAGGCTGGAGAAAAATTATGGTTTTGCAGAAGGAAACAACCGGGGAATCGAAAAAGCACAGGGTAAATATATCGCATTAATCAATAATGATGCCGTTGCGACACCTCAATGGATTAGCTCCTTGGTATCAACTGCCGAGTCAGATGATAAAATCGGTGCAGTAGCATCCATTATCATCGACGGCAATAAATTAGGGGTATTAGATTCGTTCGGGGTCGGGATAACACTTGACGGTATGTCCAGGCAGGCTATGCGCGGCATGCCTGTCCCTGATATAAAGCAACCGAGAGAAGTTCTCCTGTTTAGTGGCTGTGCTTGTCTACTAAGAAGCGAAGCTTTACGAAAGGTGGGATTTTTTGACGAGGACTTTTTTGCCTATTGCGAAGACACTGACCTTGGACTCCGTCTTCGCTGGTCTGGCTGGAAAATAGTTGCTGCGCCAGGCGCTTATGTCCGTCACTTCTATTCCATGACGGCGGGGAAGTTTTCTCTTCAAAAAATATATTGGGTAGAAAGAAACCATCTATGGCTGGCAGTAAAAAACTTTCCCTGGTTCCTTATAGCCATTCTTCCACTTGTCACTGCCTGGCGTTATCTGGTACAGGGATATTTTGTCCTGAGGGGAACCGGAGAACTTAAAAGATTTACAGAAGGTAACAGTTTACCGGCAATAGCCCTGACATATCTTAAAGCATATATCAATATGTTTCAAAAACTGCCAGCTATGCTTTCAAAACGAAGGTTGCTCCTGAAAAAGAGGCGCATAGGAAATATCGATATATTTAATCTGATCCGGAAGTTCCGTCTATCTACCAGTAAAATCATAGGATACTGATATGAGAATAACTATATTCTCATTACATATATAAACAAATCTTTTCATAAACCTTTTCCATCTCGTAAGCGATTTTCTCCCAGCGTAAATTTCGCTGTATAAATTCCTTCCCCTTCTGAACCTTTTCCTGAGCTTCTTTCTTGTTTTTCAATACCTCAAGAATTCTATCTTTAAGCCCTTGAACGTCTCCATATTTCACAACATATCCGGCTCCGATTTTCCCTATAATCTCCCCGCAACCGCAATCGTCTGTGACAATTACCGGTGTCCCGCACATTATAGCCTCAAAAGGGACAAGGCCGAATATCTCATAGACTGCAGGATAAACAAGCACATCTGCATCTCGATAAGCTGCAAGTTTTTCTTCCCCTACAAGCAACCCTGTAAATATAACCCCCTTTTGTACACCAAATTCCTTTACCAGTCTATCAACTGCAGATTTGAAACCCATGTCATTTCCTGCGATAACAAGGACAGTATCGCTATGAGGTAATTCAGCTATAGCCTTAACAAGGACATCTATTCCCTTACGTGGAGTTATCTTTCCAAGATATAAAACGATTTTCTTATCCATAAGGTTATATCTATCGCGGAATACTCCTTTTTCTGGAAGCTCGCGATAGGCTTCTACATCAATGCCATTATAGACGACAGAAATTTTTTCTCTGGGAATACCCACCGATACATACTGGTCCGCCTCTTTCCCTGATACGGCAATGAAATGAGAAGCGTTTTGTATTATCTTATTACCCCAAAATAAATCAAAAATTTTCTTAAGAAAGAGCTGTCTTTCAATTCTCAAAAAAGTCCCGTGCGCAGAAAAAACATACGGTATATTTTTC
>Ga0154888_1111_pt4 | contig 11080 bp, 6 predicted proteins | sample Rifle2008BG19ft_FD_105860 | JGI IMG/M metagenome (GOLD analysis project Ga0154888, IMG submission 105860) | Thermodesulfovibrio sp. RBG_19FT_COMBO_42_12
TCAAGTTATGCAGTTCCGGATATTCGTCCTTAGAAAGAGAAATATCTTCCTTTAACAGTCTCAACCCTTCTGGTACATATTTCAGAAAATATTTTTTCCCTTTTACGGATGAGATAAATCCATATGCACCAAGGGCTTGCATATGACGCTGAAGCCTGCAGGGAAGCAGGGTTTCCCTGAATTCCTTTTCAGTAATCCCCCATTCACCTATTTTCAAATCCCCCCGTCCCACCTTTTCTGAAGGGGGGGTAGGGGGGATTACTTTGCTGATGTAATAATTTAAAAGGCGTTCTCTCATGTCATCCTCAAGGCGATAATAAGGATCCCGGAGTATGGATACAACATCATACGCAGGCGGACCAATCCTTGCTCCCTGATAGTCCAGTATTCGAGGCGCCCCATCTTTTGTAATCATAATATTCTGGGATTGGAAATCTCGATGAATTACCGTCTTTGGAAAAGAAGCAACTTTTAATGCAAGTCTGTGGAACTCACTGTTGAGCGCCGAAAGGTCTTTTACCATGATATTCTCTGTCCCTTTTACAAATCTTTCAATAAAGTAATCGGTTTCCCACCGTAAATGTTTGTAGTCAAAGAGCCTGTTGCTGAGAATCGGACATTCTGATACATGTTCAGTAGCAACAGTATGTATTAAGATCAAGACATCAATGACTTGCCTGTAAACCTTTTCTATCTGTTCTTTTTCACGCTGACATTTTAGCCAGTTGTACAAGGACTGATTACCAATGTCTTCAAATACCGCACTCATATTTTGGTGGTCTGCTTCTATCAATTCCGGTACCGGTATCGAGTATCTCCTGAAAAATCCTGTGTATTCTATATGACGCGAAAAGTCCTGATCTTCATCATTGCATTTCATAAGAACAACCGTCCGTCTGTTACTTTTTACCCTGAAATATTTCCTGTCTGATCCGCCTGTGCCGATTAAGATTTTATTATTTTCTAATGAGGTACTGAGTATCTCTGATTCTTTCAGGTCTACCTTGAATTTAGGGCCAATGATACAATTTTCAAAAGTCCACCCCCCCATCCCCCCCTTGATAAGGGGAGGAGTAGGGGGGGTACTCCCCGGAAGCAGAATACAATTTCTCAATGAGACTTCTTTATCTATGATACAGCCTTTCTCAATAACCACAAATCCATCTAATTCAACATTTTTACACCCTTCAAACGATGAGTCGATATGAATCGTTTCTCCCTGTCTGCGGAGTTCTTCTATAACAGCCTGGGCATAGGATGCAGGTGTTCCGATGTCACTCCAATAGCATCCTGTTACATCTAATGTGCCGATCTTATATCCTTCACATATTGCCTTTAACCATACATCTACAACACTTGATATACCCGGAGGCAAGAATCTCAGGAATTCAGGAGAGTAGGCGGCAATACCAGTAAAGGCAACAAATCTTTTCGATTTTGTTCCCCCACCCCCTAACCCCCTCCTGCCACGGGAGGGGGGGGTATCTGTAGATATTTCCCCTAACAACTCCCTCCCCCTTGATGGGGGAGGGTTAGGGTGGGGGTGAATTCCCATTAAGTATCCTTCTGCATCCAAGAGAAGATTATTGAATTCGGGGTAATCATGTACAGCAAGGGTAACAAGATTTTGTGAGGAAATATGCCTGTCGAGCAATGTTTTTAATTCGATATCAGAGACTATATCCGAATTATGCACAAGAAACGTACTGTCTTTTAAAAGCGATTCAGCATTCTTGAGGGCGCCTCCTGTTCCGAGGATAGGATCCTCAGGAAAAATTTCAATCATTGTATTGAAATCAGAGTGAATAAGCCATTGTTTCAGTAACTTTCTTTTGTAGTGAAGATTTATGGCGATTTTACGAACAGACAGGGTCTTCATCTTTTCGAGGATTATTTGCAGGATTGGCTTCCCGAGAACAGGAAGGAGAGGCTTGGGGATAAGATCGGTAATCGGCCTCAGTCTTTCACCGAGGCCGGCAGCGGGAATAAAGACGTTGATCACATTCATACCCTTCATTTAAAATTTTCTTATTTTCAAGGTATTATAAGTTATTACGGACACTAATGAATTAAAAATAATGGGTCTTCGTGGAAGTGAGTGGGTACAATCTTCCAAAAAAGGTATACTTGTTGGTAATCCCCCCTTTAGAAAAGGGGGGTGAGGGGGGATTTGAAAACTCCCGGGAATGGATATGCTTTCGTATAATAAAAGTCTGAAACAAATATCGAGGAACTTAAGAAGAAACATGACTGATGCGGAGATGTTACTATGGTCAAAACTCAGGGTTAAACAAATAAAATCTCCCCTCACCCCTCTTTGCCAAAGAGGGGAAATAGAGAAGATTGACCCACTCGATTACGCGAAGACCCAAAATAATAATATATTAACAGTCTCAAAATAGTATGAACATTTTATTAGGCACCCTCTCCCCCGCCCTCCCCCCTCAAGGGAGAGGAAACCTAATATTATCCCCTCTCCCCTGGAGGGAGAGGGTTAGGGTGAGGGTGGCAAATCTATAGTCTATTTTATTATGAGACCCTTAATAATACCGTGAATCCTTTAACCCTGAAATAGTTCAGGCTCTCTTAAGATATTGTGATATAAAAAAATAGTAGATAAGTTGAACGGACATAATGTATTATTTTATTGAAATGATAAGCGCTATATTTTTTGATCTTTACGGAACCTTAATTGACATCAGGACAGATGAACATGACCCATGGGTTTATTCCTTTCTTTCTCAATACCTCTCATACCATTCGGTTAAAGTGTCGCCTGAGGAATTAAAAGAGGCATATTTTAATGAAATCAGACGGCATTTTGAACAGAGCGAGGAAGAGTATCCCGAGGTCAATGTAAGTGAGATTTTTCATGAAATCATGCTTAAAAATGGTAAAACAAAATATGCTAAAGCGGTTTTTCGTGATACGGCTCTCCTTTTCCGTTCATTGACGATGAGGCACTTTTGTCTTTTTCCATCCGTCACCGATACCCTGACTCGTTTAGCCGAAGGCTATCGAATGGCGATTATTTCCGATGCCCAGTGGATTTTTGCAGGACCTGAAATGGAGACGCTTGGCCTTGATCGATTCTTTAAGCATAGAATTTTCTCATCACGTTTAGGTTTTAAGAAGCCTGATGTAAGGCTCTTTGAGCTTGCCATGAAAAAGCTCGGGGTGAAACCTGAAGAATCCATATATATTTGTGATAACCCGCAGAGGGATCTCGTCGGTGCGAAAAGGGCAGGAATGAAATGTATCCTTTTCAGGTCTGAATGTCTTGAATATTCCGATCTAATAGCTGAGGGGTGTTTTTTTGATTACTCCGTATTGGAGAATATCCTCAACGCAATACTATAATTTGACTTATATTCCTGATGTTGCAGCGGTCAGACTTATAAAACCTCTTCTAAGGGCATATATGGAAGATTGAAGGTTTCTGCTACCGCTTTATAGGTAATTTTACCTTTGACTAAATTTACTCCCTTAGCTAAGGCTAAATTTTCTCTTGCAGCTTCTTCCCAGCCTTTCTCCGCGATCTCAAGCACATAAGGAAGTGTATTAAGTGTCAGGGCACGGGTTGATGTTCGGGGAACAGCACCGGGCATATTAGAAACAGCATAATGGATTACCCCTTCCTCCTCATATATGGGATGAGAATGAGTGGTCGGATGTGAGGTCTCCGAACAGCCACCCTGGTCAATTGAGACATCTACAAGAACCGCTCCTGTTCTCATCGTTTTCAGCGCTTCACGAGAGATCAACTTTGGTGCCTTGGCTCCCGGGACCAGGACAGCACATATAAATAAGTCCGCATAGCCTGCTACCAGTCTGATGTTATAATTATCGGCAATCATTGTGGTAACTCTTCCCTGAAAAATATCATCCAGCATCCTCAATTTGCGGGGATTTATGTCTAAAACAGTCACAGACGCCCCCATGCCTAAGGCTATACGGGCAGCATTATAACCTACGGTTCCTCCCCCGAGGATCACTACATTACCCGGTGGAACTCCGGCCACGCCACCTAAGAGGATTCCTCTGCCACCAAAGGTTTCTTCCAGGTATTTTGCACCTTCATGAGGCGCCATTCTTCCTGCAATCTCGCTCATGGGAAATAAAAGGGGAAGAAAACCATCCTCTGTCTGCACGGTTTCATATGCTATTGCTATAATCTTTCTTTCCTGAAGATTCCGGGTAAGTTCCTCTGAGGCAGCAAGGTGAAGATAGGTGAATACAATCTGTCCTTCCCTGAGAAGCCCGTATTCTTCTGTCAGAGGTTCTTTAACCTTGAGAATAAGATCTGCCTCTGCGAAGATATCTTCATGTCCATGTGATATTTGGGCTCCGGCCCTGGTATATTCTTCATCAATGAAACCGCTTCCGCGTCCGGCGACTTCTTCTATAATCACTTTGTGCCCCTTATTAACAAGGGTTTCTACCCCTCCGGGAACAATGGCTATACGATTCTCTTCAGGTTTAATCTCTTTTGGTATTCCTATAACCATCCTGTTCCGTTTCCCTTATCTTTATTGTATTTCCATGTGCTTCCAAGCCCTCGGCCGCAGCAATTATCTTTACCGTCTCTGCGAGCTTTGAAAAACCGCCCTTTGTGAAACACAGGAGGCTTGAACGTTTGATAAAATCATAGACTCCAAGCGGAGATGAGAATCTTGCCGTTCCCCCTGTTGGAAGGGTATGGTTTGGGCCTGCTGAATAATCACCTAATGCCTCAGGGGTCCACTCTCCAAGAAATATTGCACCGGCATTTTTAATCATCGGCAAAATATTTTCCGGCTCTTTAGTCATAATCTCGAGGTGCTCGGGTGCAATATGGTTCGAGAGCGCTACAGCATCTTTTGTATCTTTTGTGATTATTATAGCGCCGTAATTCTCAATAGACCTTCTCGCAACCTCTTTTCTTTTTAACGTATCGAGTTGTCTTGTAAGCTCCTTATCAACGGCATCTGCCAGTCTCTTAGAATCAGTAATTAATATTGACGATGCAAATTCATCATGCTCTGCCTGACTGAGTAAATCAGATGCAACAAATGCGGGATTTGCTGAATCATCTGCAATAATCAGTATCTCGCTTGGCCCTGCAATCATGTCTATATCTACTACCCCAAAGACCAATTTTTTTGCTGTTGCGACATATATATTTCCAGGACCTACAATCTTGTCAACCCTCTTTATTGTCCTTGTCCCGTATGCCATTGCTCCAACTGCCTGTGCTCCACCAATCCGGTAGACCTCTTTAACCCCGAGCAGGTTTATTGCTGCCATTACATGTGGATTAATCTCACCTTTCGGGGTTGGCACACAAAGGGCTATTTCTTTTACACCCGCAACAAGCGCAGGGATAACGTTCATCAAAACAGTAGATGGATATGATGCCTTTCCACCGGGTACATATACACCGACCCTCCCAAGTGGCTGTATCACCTGTCCGAGGAGGTTGCCTCCTTCAGAAAATGACCATGATTCCTCCTTCTGCATTTCATGGAATCTCTTTATCCTCTTAGCAGAGAGTTTGAGCGCTTTTACAACTCTTGCATCTGCCTTTCCTGCGTATCTTGATATTTCCTCAGGGGTTATCTTCAAACTTTTTTTTGTGAAGTAATCGAAGGTCTTTGTGTATTTGAGGACCGCCCTGTCGCCATTTCTCCTTACATCCTCAAGGATAGTCTTTACCTTCTGCTCAATATCCTTACTGCTGCCCAGGGCACGTTCCTTAAGAGCCTTTAATAAAGCTATCATCTCTTTATTGCTTTTTATAACCCTCATTGGAGATAATTTTAACCTTCAAGCATAGATTATTCAAGAACCTTTATTTTCAGCACATATAAGATGCCTGTTGATTTTGATTCTGCTCCAATACTCTATCCCTGCTTGTGTTTGATAAATTTTTATGAACAATACGGGTTAGATAAAGACATTTTTTGCAAATGACGGGTATACTTAGAGACCTATGAAAAAAATCAAGCTTCTTATCGAGTATGATGGTACAGCATACCTGGGATGGCAGGTACAGAAAAAGGGGCTTACCATTCAGGGCGTCGTTGAGGAAAAAATATTTAAAATAACCGGAGAAAGATCGAAGGTTATCGGTGCGAGCAGGACCGATGCGGGTGTTCATACCTTCGGCCAGATGGCTGCCTTCAGAACAGAATCAATGCTTGTACCTGAAAAAATAAAGAGTGCATTAAATGCCCTCCTTCCTCATGATATCAGGGTTCTTGAAGCATCTGAGGTTAACGAGGCATTTCATCCAAGAGACAGCGCTAAAAGAAAAAGCTATTTTTATATCATCGCAAACCAGAAAGAATCTTCAGCATTTCTATACAGATATATTTGGATGGTTCAACAGCCTCTTGAACTGAAACCCATGACAGAGGCAGCAGAGGCGCTAATCGGCATGCATGATTTCTCTTCTTTTAAAGGCACCGGCAGCAGCATAAAAAGTCCTGTCAGAGAAATATTTTCACTTGTTGTAGAGAAGGTTGAGAAGCTCGATTTTATGACTATAAGTATAGAGGGTAATTTCGTAAAGATAAGGATTGAGGCGGATGGGTTTCTCAGGCATATGGTCAGGAATATAGTGGGCACCCTTGTTGAGATCGGCAGGGGAAGGATTCCCGCAGACAGGATTAAAGAGATTCTAAAATCCCGGGATAGAAGGCTTGCAGGGCCAACTGCCCCTCCAAATGGGCTTTTCCTGAAAAGGATTGAGTATTAAACACCAAATATCCTTACCCACTCATCGAATCTTTTAATCTTATCTTCTCCAAATCTTGAGATGTACTCCCTGATCCTTTTTATTGATTTTTCTTTCAATAAAAATTCCGAATCCTTGGAGAAAAATTTATCAGCATAGCATATTATCTGCTCCTCGATGGACACCGGCGCCATCTCCCTCTTTGGAAGCGGGAGATTTTTCTCTTCAATATCTTTACGACTTATCCCGACTCCTATATGCCTTTCACAGATAAGGGCATGTTTCGGAAATCCTTCTTTTTCGAGTAGCTCTCTTCCTAAATAGCCGTGACATACATATGGTTTATCGCCATAACATCCGATATTTGGCTCATTGGTAAATAAGATTCCGATATCATGAAGCATCGCAGCCTCTTCTATGAAAATTAGATCAGGGTTAAGGCGCTTGAGCTTTTTGGCAATTTCAAGGGCCTTTTCCGTAACCATTTTACTGTGATGTACGAGAAGGTAGTAAGCCCTTGATTTAGGGTCATAATACTTCTTAATAATCCTCAATGTATCCATGATTTCTTTATTAAATAGAACCGTTATATCTTTTCAAATCCTTCTTTGATTAGAATCCCGCGCTTGTTAGCATATCCAGAAGCCATATATTTAGTTGTATGCGTTATTGTAAATTGTCCTTTATTATTTATTGATATAATCCCTGCTTCCCCGCCTATTTTAGAAAGTCGTTTTAGTGACAATGCGGATGCTTTATGAGGAGGCATGGTCTTAAGATTCATACATATTTCTTTTGCAAGGGAAAGCCTTATTATATATTCTCCCGCGCCGGTACATGATACAGCGCCAAGTGAGTTTTCCGCATATATACCTGACCCTATGACCGGGGTGTCGCCAACCCTTCCGGGAAGCATTGCAGGTATCCCGCCTGTTGATGCGCCTGCTGCAATATCTCCATGTATATCCAGGGCAACTGCCCCAACTGTCGAGAAATACTGTTTATAGATTTCGGTTAGCGCTTCTTCCCTTTTCATTGCCTTTTTTAGATTCTCAAATGACTTTTTGTCCGGTTCTGCCAAGGGGTCAAATTTCATTGTATCTGCAATACGTTTTGCTCCCGTATTCGTCAGCATCACATGAGGCAGATCCATAACAAACCTTGCTACCTTGATCGGGTTTCGTATACCCTCAAGACCGATTACAGAGCCGGCCTTTAAATACCTTCCTTCCATAAGCGATGCGTCCAGTCTTCTGACACCATCAAGTTGCAGGTTTCCTCCCGAACCTGCGTTAAAGATCCCGGAGTCTTCAAGGAGCGTTATTGACTCAACGATTGCGTCGAGGGCAGTTCCGCCATTGCTCAATATTTTATACCCCGATAAAAGCGACCCGGAAAGCTTTTTAAGAACCTCTTTATCAGGTCTTCTGCCCCCGGCCCCTCCATGAACAATTAAAAGCATATGACCTCTAAACCTCAACCAATAAAGGCACATGTGTAAACAAGATGTACCCTTTTGTCTTAAGGGAGAATATTTTTTCTGCAGCAGCCATGTAAATATCCATCTGGAATCTGTATTCATCAATGAGTTCCGGTAATTCTCCTTTCTTTACAGGAAAGGTCTTGTAATCATAGATATTGGCAGTATTGTCTTTTATGATAATCCTGTCTATCCTGCCTCTAAAAACCGTGTTTCCCTTCTGCAGAATAAAAGGAAGTTCTGCATAAGAGTTTATCTGCAGAAAGTCAGCCTGGGGCGGAAGAACCACATCTTTTAAATATCCTGATAAGTCGAGCTTTTCAAAATCTTTTCTTATAATCTCCGTCAATCTTTCTATATCTTTTTTGATATGTATCTCATTTCTTAAAAGTATCGATGTCCTTCTATCTATTTCGTCAAACCTTATAATCCCTTTTGCAAGTTCTTCAAAGAGCCTGTGAAAAACATTCCCAAGCAGGACCCAGTCTTCCCCATGTTTTATCCTTATGTCTGAATCTTCCGTGACATCTCGCCATTGTAAGGGCGGGATATATCCTGCCCCTAAGTATGAAATGGGTTCTGTGTATATTGGTTCGGAAAAGAATTGTTCCGGAGGTGTGTAAGAAGTAAGGGGTGTGGTGGAAGAAGAGAAAAGTTCATTAATATCCGATTCGGTCATCATCCTGAGGGAAGAGAGATGTTCGAGGTTATCAGTAATATATGCGAGCCTTCCTTTATGTTTTTCTTCTTTCTTTGGTGCGCCGAGCATACAGAGAAAGTCCCTTGCCCTTGTGATTGCGACATAGAAGAGTCTTTTTTCCTCTTCGAGTTCTTTTTCCTTTCGCCTGATAAAGTGCCCGATCTTTTTCCTCTTATTCGGGTCTTCTTCGCATGACAGAGAGAGCCTTTCTCCCTCTTCCTCTATCACAATCGGTCTGCTTCTTGGAAGATTATCTTCGTCGAGTGACGGAAGGAATACTACCGGAAATTGAAGGCCTTTTGCGGCATGAATTGTCATTATCTTTACAGCATTCATACCCTCGGTATTAATGTTTGCCTTTGCCTCCTCACCCCATCTCGCCTTAATGAGTTTTTCCCTTATGTCAATGCCGGAGAAACCTTGTGATTCATATTGTTCAATAAGTCCTATGAATTTTTTTATGTTTACATATCTCTGTTTCTCCCAGTAATACTGCCACCCGTTTGTCTCTGAAAGCGCATCCTCGAGAAGAATAGCAAGGGGTGTATATGCGGATCTCCCGATCCAGCCCGAGATAAGATTAAATGCCTCAGATAAGTGTCGAGTCATTAATCCCCTCCTGCTCCCCTTTAGAAGGGGGGGGGAAGGGGGGATTTGAGATTGAAGTTTCTCTATTAAAGGCTGGTCACCTTTAGTTCGACTATGCTCACTACGAGTATCAATCAGTCTGAATAATGTCCTGTAGTCAATGCCAAAAAGAGGAGACCTCAGAAGACAGAACAGACTATAATCATCCATCGGATCGACGATAAGGGAAAGCAGTTCTCTTAATACTGCGACCTCCGGCTCATCGTAAAAGCCGATACCTTTTAACACAATGAAGGGTATCCCTTCTCTTCTCAAGGCATCTTCAAATATGCCGAGGTGTGTCCTCTTTCTTAAAAGTATTGCGATGTCGCCATAGGTGCAGGTTCTCTTTGTATCCCCGTCCCAAACCTCATATTGATTAATCAATGATTGTATCTTTTTTGATAAGACCGAGGCTTCCTGCCCGCGCCTCTTTTTTATGCCTTCACTGTCTTTCGTCAGGATAAGTTCGACATGGCCATTGCCTGCCCTTGTTGCCTCAAACGGTGTGTACATGGTGCGCCATTTTTCAAACATGGTTGGGGGCATTAATCTTTTGAAGAGACTGTTTGTAAAGTTTACTATTTCGGGCAGGCTCCTGTAGTTTTCCCTTATCTCTTCAAAGTAATATTCATTACTGAGCCATTCGGAAAGTCTCTCTTTTGCCTCACGGAAGACGCTTACATTTGCACCCCTGAAGAGATAGATGGACTGTTTTTCATCTCCGACGAGAAAAATGGTTGGTATCTTTCCGGAGTCCCTTTTTGCGCCGAGGCCTGACCGCCATTCTTCTGTGAGTTTATCTATAATCTTCCATTGCAGGGAACTTGTATCCTGGAACTCATCTACGAGTATATGATCTGTATGTTCATCAAATGAATAAAGGATGTTCTGCCATTCAGGGTTTTTGACAAGGGATTCGTATGCGAGTAATTCAAGGTCGTTGAAATCAATGAGATGTCTTTCACGTTTTTTATCAGTATAGCGTTTTAGACATCTTGAATACAGGTCAAGAATTTTTTTTTCTTCCTCTCCCTCAACCGGATGACCTTCTTTTAATATAAGCTCCGGATGTGGCCTCTTTCCGTGTAGTTCATCGAGGGTTCTGGATAGATTATCCCAGCCCCTGATGCCCCTGTTTTTCATCATATTGAAGAACAGGTCAGGGCTATCTTTCTCTTCCATAAGGCTTTCATACACAGACTCAGACCATAGGATGGATGCATTGAATTCATCTATTACTTCAAGGGAAGGGTCAAGTCCGAGTTCTATTGAAAACCTTTTTAGTAATTTAAGACAGAACGAATGGATCGTGGATATGCGCATGAGTGGCATCTTTTCCCTGACACTCAGGAACATATCAGGGTTTTCCTTTTCAAGTATCTTGAGAATTCTTTCCTTCATCTCTGCTGCTGCCTTCTCAGTAAAGGTTATGGCCAATATCTTTTCAATTTCAGAGCCGCCAAGCAGTAAACTTATATACCGTCTTGCAAGTTTCTCCGTCTTTCCCGAACCGGCAGGGGATGAGATGATAACGCTTTTTGTTATATCAAGA
>Ga0154888_1158_pt3 | contig 10968 bp, 9 predicted proteins | sample Rifle2008BG19ft_FD_105860 | JGI IMG/M metagenome (GOLD analysis project Ga0154888, IMG submission 105860) | Thermodesulfovibrio sp. RBG_19FT_COMBO_42_12
GAAATTCCGGCTGTTTTGAAAGTGCCTCTTTCACACTCTGGAGATCCGATTTCCTTTCCTTATAAGATCTTTGCGTATCATACAGGTCATTTTCTAATTTTGCCTTTTGGTCAATCATTGACTTTTTCTGGTCATCCAGGCTTATAACATGTTTCCCCTTCCTATAATCCTCCACAGCCTTCTCAGCTATAGCTAATTCTTTCTGGATTATCAAAACCTTCCTTTCCATTAACTCGTATGCCTGCGAGATCTTTTGCCTGTTTATATCCTTAAGAAGGTCCAGAAATGAGCCGGCTACCTTGTTTGCGATATTCACTGCCTCCCCTGATGATACAGAGTATCCATTAATCTCAAATATATCCGAGTCGGAAATCTGAGAAATATTTACACCCTTTCTCTGTGTGATTATTTCTATGATATTAGGGTCTATGAAATCCTTTACCTCTATAAACTCATCCCTCTTGTCTCTTATGCTAATAAGATCATCGGTGTGTTTCAGATCGAGTTCTTTTATCACATTACTGACATACCCTTTGTTCTCTATCATGGTCTGAAATGTCCCAACTATATTCTCGGGGATGGTAGATGTCGCCCTACCCAGATTCGAAGGAAGCCAAACCTTAAGGTTACCCGTCAATGCTGATTCAGGCGAAAGAAACTGGACTGATATATCCTGCATATCAATTTTAACCTGTGTGGTCGCTTTATATATGGGTTTCATTGAGATAGCACATATGAGAGTAACCAGCACTATAACCCCCACTGCCTGGAGGAATATCCATTTTCTTCGCCACAGTATCTCCCAGTATCTTTTTAGTTCCATATTTAAATTAATCCCTTATCCTGAATTTCTACATCTTTACTAAAATTTTTCCGTCTGCTCTTTTAGTAGAGGCCTTAATAGCATCTAAAACATCTTCAAGGTGATACTTTGATGTAATCATCCTCTCGAGCCTGAGCCTGCCGGATGCAATAAGTTTGATAATGTAAGGGAAGATACCATATCCTGCATGGCCTCTTGAGCCGACAATCTTATTAGCGCCTGAGACGAGGGCATCGAGATACACAGGTGTGGTGGTTGCTGCCCTTCCTAAATAGATTATTTTCCCATTTGCTGATAAAGATTTTTCCATCTCCGGAATGGTCAGCGGGGCCGCTCCTGCTGCTTCAATCTGAATCTCTGCACCACCTCCATCTGTAAGTTCCATAACTTTTTCGCTAGGTTTTTGTTCGCCCAATTCTTCAATATTAAAGACAAAATCGGCTCCCATATCATTTGCTATTTTGAGTCTTTCGTCAATCTTATCAAAGGCTATAATCTTACTTGCACCTGCTGTTTTTGACAGAGCAACAGCGCCGAGCCCAATAGGCCCTATACCGTATACCACCACTGTAGCACCCGGATTAAATCCACCGCCGGCGACAAAGATACCATTGTAGGCACAACCGACTGGTTCAATAAGCGCGCTTATATCAAAAACTTCATCATCTGAATATATTTTTTCCAAATCGTTTACCTTCCAGCAATATCTTTCGTTTACAGCTACATATTGGGCAAAGGCGCCATCACAACTCAAACCCATAAGCTCTATATTCCTGCATTGATTTGGAGATCCACTTCTGCAAGGTTGACAAATTCCACACCACATAATACTTTCCACGGCTACCTTATCGCCGACCATGAGACTACTTACCTTGCTGCCAATTTTTTCAATTATCCCTGAAAATTCATGCCCCGGGATACATGGGAATTTAGTAAGACCGGAAAAGATTATATACCCTTCTTCATCAGTTTCATATAAATGGGTATCGGAACCGCAGATACCACAGGTTTTTACCCTTACAAGAACCTCATCATCATGTAAGTCTGGTATAGGGACATTCCTAATCTCAAACCTTGAATTCCTCCACACCTGGCTCCCGATAACAGCTCTTTTTCGTTTTTTTTCATCCTCAGTCAGGGGATAATCTTTCTTGGGTTTCCACTCTGCGTCAGCAATTAGCGCCTTCATGCATACTCCATCTGCAATTCCTTCTTGTCGATCTTTCCACCTCCGGTTTTCGGGAGTGATTTTCTTATTTCCACTATTCGGGGTAATTTATAATTGGGCAGCCGCTCCTTACAAAATCTCTGAACCTCTTTTTCTGTCAATTTAATCCCATCATTGGTAACAATAATTGCCATGGGGATTTCGCCCCTTAACTTGTCTCTGGCAGAGACAACAGCAACCTCTTTTATATCGGGATGTTCCATCAATACCATTTCAATCTCAAGAGGATAAACCTTCAGCCCTGCGACCTTCATCATCCCTGTCTTTCTTTCAACAAAGTAGAAATTGCCTTTCTCATCCTTTCTACCTAAATCACCACTTTGGTACCACCCATTTTTAAAACATATCTTATCGCCTGATACTTTTTCATAGTAACGTTCCACAACTGCAGGCCCCTTAAATATCATTTCGCCTATTTCTCCGGGCGGAAGCTCCCTGTCATTATCATCCACAATCCTAACTTCATATGACGTACAGGGTTTTCCAATAGAACCGGGTAATATATCTTCTTTCGGGCGGTTGGCAATCGCAATTCCGGTTGTCTCCGTACTGCCCCATACTGGTATAATCGGCACACCCACCTTTTGTTCGAATCTCTTTACAAGTTCTGTCCGTGTATACATTCCCCCACTTTCCGGAACTCGCAACGAGCTTAAATCGTAGGTCTTGAGTTTAAGCACATCCAGCAAATTTTCATACATAGGCGCAAGCCCCATCATGCATGTCACCCCGTGTTTGGATATAACTTCAGCAAGGGACTTCGGATAAATCTTATCAATAAGCACCATCGTCCCACCCAGATAGAGTGGCCGGGCAAATATTTCATGAGGGTGTGCAAAAGGAGCGAACATACAAATATGTACATCTTCAGAAGTCAGCTTGAGGGCATCTACTGAAGCAACGGTATTCCAGTATATATTAGAATGGGTTGTTACAGCCCCCCTTGGATTCCCTGTAGAACCCGATGTATAGTTTAAATAAACAACATCGCCATCTTTAACCTCCAAAGACGGGTTATCAGAGCTTTTACCATTTAGCATATCCGCCCAAGAAATGTCTTCACCCTTACCTCCGCCACCAACAGCTATAATGGGAATTCCTAAGCCTGAGGGAAGAGACCTTCTCGCAAGGTCTAAAAAGAGATGATAGACAATAAGGCATCGGGGTAAAATATCAGTTAGTATTGTTCTGATTTTCTCGCTTAAAAGTTCAAAACTGATTGGCACTGCAATACCCTGAACCTTTGCTATAGAAAGAAAACTTGCAACAAGCTCAGGAACCCTGGGAAGCATGAGCCCAACCCTCTCACCCTTTTTAAAACCCATTGCTGTTAAGGCATTAGACAATTTATTTACAGTTTCGTTTAACTCTTTATAGGTAATCTTTACGTCATAGTAGACGATAGCAGGCTTTTCTGGAAACTTTTTTGCATTTACTTCAAGCATTTCTACAAGTGTCATAATTATTTAAATAAATAGCTCCCTGTTTTAGAGGTCAAAAACTTATGGAACAGCCACAACCTGGCCACCCTTTTCTATCTGCTGACCCAGGAAATAACCACCCTCTATTTGTACAAACGGTGTGATTATATTTGATAAATGTTCAAAAAATCTGCTTGCATTAGCTATAAATGTTGCTGGCACATAGATAATATCTCTATTTTGAAGGTAAATATTTTGAGTCATATCATTGTCATTAAAAAATTTATCCATATTGAGGGTTATTAATTCAGGTTTCTCTAACCCCCCTCTGATAAGTAAAATGCTTTTTTGCTTTGCGTCTTTAGTAAACCCTCCGGCACGGGAGATTGCCTCGAGGGCATTCATAGTGGTTTCGACACTGAATACTCCGGGGTCCTTAACCTCGCCAAGCACTATAACTTTCTGACTTTGAACAGCCGTAACGCCAACTGAAACCTGGGGATTTATGATATATTTCGAGAGTCCATCTCGAATCTTATCCCTCAACTGGAAGATACTTAATCCAGCAGCCTGAATATCTCCGAGCAATGGATAGGTTATCTTACCGGATGTATCTATCTGAACAGTTCTCCTCAGGTCATCCTGGCGATATACAATAATATCAATCTTATCACCCGGGCCAAGGATAAACTCCTTGACCTGTACCTCCTTGGGGACTTCATCTGATACAGGTAAAACTGTCTCTTCAGCAGCTTTTAATGTTGTCCCGGTTGTAGCACATCCATTTAAGAAAAAAAAGGGAATAAGAATTACTAAGGAGAACATAAGTAAGAGCACCTTGCTTATATTTCCGTCATTCCCGCAGTTCTTTCGCCTCGGCGAATCGCATGGGGCGATAAGCGGGAATCCAGTCTTTTCTTTGGTTTTTCTGGATTCCTGCCGGAGTTTATCCCGTACTTCGATACGGGGCAGGAATGACCAATTATGAGACTTTACTAATGAACTCATTAATAACATAATCATGATATCAATACGCTCCTGCTTTTTTTAGAACAGCTTTTATTGTTTTAAGTAATATTTCCATATCCAGCAAAAGAGATTGGTTTTTGACATAATGTACATCGTATCTTATCCAATCGTGGAAAGGCGCTACACTTCGGCCCTGTACCTGCCACAATCCTGTTATTCCCGGCTTTACACTTAACCTTATATCTCTCCAGCTGGGGCTGAATTTCATTTCATCCATTATCAAAGGCCTTGGACCGACAAGGCTCATTTCTCCTTTAAGAACATTGAACAACTGTGGGAGTTCATCAAGGCTAATTTTCCGGAGGACTTTTCCAAACCTTGTGACTCTTGGATCATTAATCAATTTGAACATAGGCCCATCAATGTCCTTCTTTGAAACTAATTCTTTGTGGAGGGTTTCAGCATTGGCGACCATAGTCCTGAACTTTACCATGCCAAACAATTTACCCCTTATACCACATCTCATCTGAGTATAAAATAACGGACCCGGTGAGTCTATCTTTAATATTACAGCAATCAGCAAAAACAAAGGTAGCAGCAAAATAATTCCGATGGCAGAAAGAGCGACATCCATTATTCTCTTTGCTATTTTATATACATTGTGTGTTACAGGTGTAATCCCGGATAAGTCAACGGTACCCTTTACACAGTAATCTGAAGGAATAAGGTTAGCGTCTCCAATTTTCAGCCCGTTTAACGCAATCATATTTTTGATATAAGAATTGCTTGGAACATTAGCGTTCTCACCTATTATGGAATACTCAATCTTCGAGCCATTTGATAAATAAATACCATTCAACAATATACTTTCGCGAACAAGAACTTCCTGTGATATCCGACATCCGTTGCCTATAACCGCCGGGCCAATTATCCGTGCCCAGTCTTCTACAGTGCAACCATCGCCAATAACAATAGGGCCTAAGAGGTAGGCTTTAGGAGATATTTTCACATCCTTCCCCGTCCAGACCCTTTCCATTAACTCCTCCTTGTCTTCAAGATATGGGCTTTTATTATCGCTCTCCAAGAGAATCTCTCGATGAACCCTGACGTAATCATTTACAGTATCTATACATTTATAATACCCCTCTATTTCATATGCAAATACATCCAATGATTCACTTTGTAACGCGGGGATAAGCTGTTCCTTTATGTCCATATAAGTATTTTTATCAATAAATTTAAAGATTACAGGATCAAAGATGTATATACCACTGGACCTCCACGGCGACCCCCTGTCTGTTGAGTAATACGTTATATGGAAGCTTTCTATTTTACCATCCGGAGCAATGTCAATACTCTCTCTTACTTTCTTGCTTCCAACATCTTTGTATACACCCACTACCGCAGCGGTCTTCATCTTATGATGAAATTCAATAGCCTTACTTAAACTAATATTCTCTATGAAGACATTGCTATTAATCACAATAAAGGTCTCTTCGTCAATAAATTTTTCAACATCCTTAATAGAGCCTGCAGTGCCTCGTGGTTTTTCCTTTATGTGGAACTGTATATCAGGAGTTTTATGCTCTTTTAATTTGTAAGGGATTTCATCATTTCCTGACATTATTATCATTACTTCCTCTATCCCGCTTTTCCTCAAAAAATCAATAGTGAACTCAATGAGAGATTTGTTAATAACAGGAAGCATCCACGCAGGGTGATAATTGGTCAACGGAGGCAATCTGTTTTCCTCTCCGCCTGCCAGGATTATAGCCTTTTTAACATTTGTCTTTATATGCCTCTGTTTCAAACAAAACTCCCTTATTTATAAAAAAGCCAATGAGTTTCTATTATAGGTTATATTTTGCAATTTTTATACCACGTATATGTACCTTGCTATATTTTAAACCTGTCTTCGCAATCGTCATAGTAATGCAGATTTGATCAGATTTAATCAAAAGCTGCTAATAGCAATTAATGAAATTTTTTACATATATAATATAAATAACTAAATTTAAGATGAGATGTCAACGACAAAATCAGTCCTTAATTATGAACTACTTAGCAAATTAGTTTTTAAATCTGATAAATTATATCAAGCCTTTCTTATGTTGCATAGAAGACCTCTTAATTGACAGGAACCAAAGGCCGGATCATAAGGTGGGGAGTCATCTGTCAGTATATTTGCATTAGATTCCCATACCCCGAACTGTTCATTCACTCTTTCCGGAAACCACCAACCGTGTTCTATACTTATAACGGAAGGGTGAATTTTTTCTGTCACTTTAGCCTTCATCTTTATTTCACCCCTAGGAGAAGAAACAATTGTCCAGTTACCATCTTCTATCCCTAATTTTTTAGCAACCGAGGGATGTATCTCTACACATGGGTCCGGGTTAAACCTTCTGAGAGACTGAACCTGTCTATGTTCGCTATGAAAAAATTCTCTTCTCCTACGACCTGTTATCAGGATAAAGGGAAAGTCTTTATATAATTCTGGAGTGCTTACCGGGCTTTCTGGTGGCTCGGTGTAAGTTGGGAGTGGCTCGTAGCCCATTCTCTTCAGAACAGAACTGTAAAGCTCTATCTTCCCGGAAGGTGTCCTGAATCCTCCTTGTTCATATTTCCTGTACATATGAGGAGGATAGCAATAACCTTTTTTCAACAGATCATCAAAAGTAAGACCGAGAGGAGATAGTTGATAGTCGAATATCTCCCTGTAGGTTATATCTGATCCCACGAGATTGAGTCTTTTTGATAGTTCATCAATCATCCATTCATCCTGGCGACATTGTCCTGTCTGAACAATCTTTGGCTGTGCAAAAACAAGGTTTTCAGCCACTAAAGGAAACCCCAATAGATGTTCTATTTCTGTCCAGAATGCAACTGGTAAGATATAATCGGCTAATGATGCTGTTGGTGTCATAAATAGGTCTGCTACAACTAAAAGATCAAGCTTTTTAAGTCCCTCGTATACACCTCGTGGGTTTGCAACCGTCAATAGAGGGTTACTGCCGAAGACCAGTAGTCCCCTGATTTTATAAGGTATCCCTTCACGCATTGCCCTGAAAAGAGTAGGTACATGAGCTGATGGTAGATACGCACGCCATCCCCCAAGGAGTTTAAAATCTTTAGCCCCGATTCTCTTACTTGACAATTCCGGAGTAATTTTTTCCCTTAGGGTAGGGTAACTTTTAAGGATATGCATACCGAGTATATCTCCACCCGGTACGTCAATGTTGCCGGTAAGGGCCCGCAAAATAGCTATCGCCCTCACTGTCTGGAGTGAGTTGGTATTTTGTTCTATTGAGACACCCCACTCGAGAACGCCGGGTTTGTTGGTTGCATAAATGGTAGCTGCTTTAACAATATCTTCGGCTCGTATCCAGGTAATCTTTTCCGCCCAATACGGGGTAAAGGGCGCTATATGTTTTGTCAATTCGTCAAAACCAACCGTCCATTTTTCCACAAACTCCTTATCATAGAGCCCTTCAGTAATAATTATATTAATCATTGCAAGGGCAAGCGCAGCATCCGTTCCGGGTCTTATTGGCAGCCACATTTCACATCTCTCTGCGGTTTCTGATCTCCGGGGGTCGACCGCTATAGTTCTACAATGCTTACTCATGGCCCTTTTTACCGCAATTGCAAGTTCTCCATCAGCGCTTGTTATTAGTGGATTATGTCCCCAGACAAGGATACAGGAAGGCTTAATTTCACCATAGTAATCAGCAACAACAAAACCACCGTATGTGAGATTGCTTATAGTAATCCTCGGAAGGAAACACTGGGCAAACCCAGGTTCAAACCAGTTTGGAGTCCCAAGGGCATTGGCAAATCTCACAACATGAAGGTAGTGATGCCTGCCTGTTCCCTGTCCAACCGCGATAGTTTCCGGCCCGAACTTACTCCTGATTCTATCGATTCCATCTGCAATCTCGGCAAGGGCATGTTCCCATGAAATCTCCTCCCACCGATTATTTCCTCGTTCTCCTTTTCTTTTCAAAGGTGCTTTTAGCCTGTCAGGATGATTTGCAATGTCAGGTGACCTTAGCCCTTTTACGCACATCCATCCTTTGCTTATAGGAGACGACGGATCGCCCTTAACCTTGACAATCCTGTTATCTTGAACAAAGACAAGGGCTCCACAACCACCATGACATACCCTGCAAATACTTTTGTAAACAGAGGTTCTCAAGGATTTAAAATCGCCTCCTTCCCTTTACTTTTGCCTCGTCCCACAGTCTGTCCATTTCATCAAGGGTCATATCCGTAAGCCTTTTACCCGATTCTACAGCCCTCATCTCTATATAACGGAACCTCGAAATAAATTTACTTATGGTCTTTCTTAGGGCACCTTCAGGGTTAACTCCAATAAACCTCGAAATATTCACAAGCATAAAGAATATATCACCAAGTTCATCTTCTATCTCATCATGTTTTTTGGTTTTGAGTGCCTCTTTAAACTCTTTCAATTCCTCATCAAGCTTCTTTAAGACATCCCCGACCTTTTCCCAATCGAAACCAACTCTTGCCGCCCTGTCCTGAAGTCTATGTGCCCTGAGTAAGGAAGGCAATGTCTTAGGGACCCCCTCAAGTATAGATTCTCGCAGTTTACCCTCACGCTTTTTCTGTTCCTCCCAGTGTATATGGATCTCATTTGTAGTCTTGTAATCCGCATTTCCAAAAACATGCGGATGCCTTGCGGTCATCTTTTTACCAATCTTTTCGATAACATCGGAAATCTTAAACTCTTTATTCTCTTTTGCTATCTGGCACTGAAAGACTATCTGAAACAGGAGGTCTCCAAGCTCCTCCTTTATCTTGTCAGGGTCATTCTCTTCAATTGCCTCAACAAGCTCGTATGCCTCTTCAACAATGAATGGTTTAAGCGATTCCCTTGTCTGCTCTTTATCCCAGGGGCAACCTTTCTCGCCCCTGAGCGCCTCCATTACCTTTAACAATTCCTGTAAGTCCATGATACCTTTATTTGAACCCCCTTACCCTAACCCTCTCCTCTACGAGTCGTAGACCGCCAGGGGAGAGGGAATTCCCCTCTTGAGAGGGACGCAGGGGTGTGTAATTCCCATCCCTCGACGGTAGGGGACAAAGGGGAGGGTAAAAGATTTCACTCTTGTATTTTCCTTTTTGAAAAACGTTTACTCTCTGAATAATATATGTACGCCGATACTGAAACAAGGATTAAGGTTAACACAAAAAATATAGCTGGTGACAGTTCAATGTAAATAAGTCTTTCAATATAATGAATAATAAACGACCCGCTATACGCAAGCAAAGGGTCATGCCTTTGTCTGAGCCATATTTCAAGATAGGTCAAAGGACAGTACCACCCAAATATCTGCATAATAACTGCAAAGCCAAGACCAGATGTATGGAATATCTTTACAGCCCGATATTTTTTCCCTAAGAATGCACCGAATATTAAGAAAACAATCCACAGAAAGTGGATAAAGACAACAAAATCTGCGGCTACCCTGTAGAGCATTCCTGCCGGCGCCGCATTACCCTACACTCTTCCTTGCCTGCAAACAAGCCTTGCTAAATCGATTCCGATCGAGTCTGCTGTAGCCTTCCAGCGTTTATCTACTGGTATATCAAAGATAATTTTTTTATTTATAGGAGCAATCAGCCAGCCATCTATCATAAGCTCGTATTCAAGCTGTCCCGGAGCCCATCCTGCAAACCCGAGAGTAAAAAGGAACTGCTTCGGCCCCTTACCTGCGGCAATATCAATCAGTATCTCCTTTGCTGTAGTCAGGCCAAGGTCTTCATTAATCTTTATTGAGGGATAGTAAGTGCCTACGGGTGAATAGAGGATATATCCCTGCTCAGGCTTAACAGGACCGCCGTAGAAGACCGGCAGGTCTATTATACATTCCTTTATATCCAGCCCACCAAGCAGGGGTACAAAACTATTCAACAAAATGCGGTTTATAATAAGTCCGAATGCACCGTCTTTTGTGTGGTCACAGATGAGCACAACGGTGCGTTCAAAATTCGGATCTTTTAAACTTGGAACCGCTATCAGAAACATACCCGAAAGATTCCTGATATCGATATCTTTCATGCTGAAAACCTCAAATCCCCCCTTTTCCCCCTTTTCTAAAGGGGGTGAGGGGGATTACTTATTTTCTTGCATCTCTTAATCGCAAGTCTTGCAAGCTCATCGCACCTTTTATTCTCGGCATGACTACCATGTCCCCTTACCCACTCCCACTTAACATCATGAAGATTTGAGAGATTAAGGAGTCTCTTCCAGAGGTCCTGATTGATAACATTCTGTTTCTGACTATTCTTCCAGTTGTTTTTAATCCATCTGAATATCCAAGATGTTATACCCTGAACAACATAATTTGAATCGGTAACCACTCTGACACTGCATGGTCTTTTCAGGGCTTCAAGTGCCTTAATAACTGCTGTTAGCTCCATACGGTTGTTGGTGGTCATTGGATAACAGCCCGTGAGTTCCTGCTCACGGGTGCCGGACCTCAAAATAATACCGTAAC
>Ga0154888_1244_pt2 | contig 10960 bp, 8 predicted proteins | sample Rifle2008BG19ft_FD_105860 | JGI IMG/M metagenome (GOLD analysis project Ga0154888, IMG submission 105860) | Thermodesulfovibrio sp. RBG_19FT_COMBO_42_12
CTCTCCTCTCGAGAAGACCCTGCCGGGGGAACCGGCAAGCACCGAGATGATTTTAAACTCAGTGGGCGTGAGTGTTATGAGAAGTCCTTTCTTTTTAACTTCATAACTCCCGGTGTCTATAGTTAGCAATCCTTTATTAAAACTCATCAGTGCTGTAGCAGATATATCTTTTTGTTGAGCCCTTTTTAGTACAGCCTTCACTCTCGCAACCATCTCCCGCGGGCTAAATGGTTTCACTATATAATCGTCAGCACCCAGTCCAAACCCTGCAACTCTTTCTTCCTCTGAAGATTTTGCAGTGAGCATAATTATCGGAAAGTCACCAATTTCTCTGAGTTCCTGACATACCTCCTCTCCGGTCATATCGGGGAGCATGAGGTCAAGAATTACAAGGGAAAGGGACTCTTTCATTGCAACGGCTAAAGCATCTTTACCCTTTTCTGCAGTAACCACTCTGAACCCTGCACCCTCAAGGTAAACCTTTACAACCTTGGCAATTTTCCTGTCATCTTCAATAACAAGAATAGGATGTACCATATATTAAATATACCATATGCACTTGAACTTGAGAAAACGGAGGTTTATAAAATATAAAAATTGATCTCCGCGTAGTTGCAAAGCTTAACCCGAAGTTAAGCTTCGTGGAATTCTTTGATTAAAGAAAATCTGAAGATCACTGATTAATGGTACTGGTAGAAATACTAAAAAAAGAGCGGGGAATTAGATTCTCCCCGCTCTCCATATATCATCCGACAAAGACTTATTTCGATTCCAAGACAAAGCGCTTGTTAAGTGTTTGTACAGGCCGGTTATTCTCTACCCCCATAACGGTCCTGAATTTCTCTATCTGTGCTTCGGATACATCAATAGGTGTTTTCATTACACTCCAATTCACACCTTCGGTACAAGGCGGTGTCGTAAGGGAACCATAATTGTGGTAATAACTTCTATTCTTCGGCAACAGGACAGAGGCGTTAACAGAAATACCACTCACCACGTTTTCTTTATCTATCTCAGTGGGGCTGTTATCCCAGATAGTCTGAATCAGATTATTCGTTGCCCCCTTCTTCATGAATACACCCACAACAGCAATTTCATTATTTTTGTTCTTATGAACCAGGTGCATCTCCATATCATAGAATTGGCCCTTCACCGTATGCTCACTCGGTGCGTGAAAATGGAACTGGACAAGATCATATGTTTCTCCGTCGATCATAACAGTGCTTCCGGGCTCACAGTTAACCTGAATGGAATGGCCATTATTGACAACCTTTAGCGGGGTGTCTTTATATGAAAATTCAATCTTCCCCAAATCGGTCTTATAGGTTTTGTTGTAATCGATCGGTGACTGTGCCATACCGTTGCCGCATATGGCAAATTCTGGTTTCAAGGTGCCCCATTTTTCAGGAGCGCCTTCCCCTGTATATCCCCAGTGAACTTCATGCTTTACAGGCTCAGCAGGTTGCTCAGCGGGTTTTTCGGCGGGCTTGCAACTGAACACAAAACTTATTAAAAATACTGATAAAACAATGCTAACAATTTTTCCCTTCATTTTTACCTCCCTGTAATGGTACTTACATTTCATTTCCTCGGGCTCTCGATTAACTGAAGCATACCAGTCAGTAATTGAAAAAAATCATCTTTTCTCTTATCACCCCCCTTCAGATAATGGTATTATGACAGGATTATACTGCCAAATGACTTTTTAATTCAATAGGGAGGAGTATTTTGCTCCCAACAGAGCCTGAACTGCCTGATCTGGCAGGAAATTTATGATGTCTGTAAATGAAGCAAGGATCTCGGAAATTTTTCCTTATAATAGAGAAATAAAAAATTCTTCATAATTTATTCATATTATCTTCACTGTTTCTTCATAAACTTTTTGTATCGTAAACTTCAGAATAAAATTTAATGTTGTATAAATAAAGGAGGCAGACATGCTGAAAAACTTCTGCAAAGCAAAAATGCTGTTTGTGACATTTATGTGAATTCATAATGGTGGAGAATAAGAAGAAGTTTAAAGTTGAATTGATAGTATTACTGTCAGAATATTTTTTTATTCATAATGTCCGGTATTAAAAGGAGAAGAACATGATACTTAGTAAAAAGCCATTGGTTATTGCAGCGATATGTTCAATTATAGGACTTATCATGGGGTTAGTTATCTCATCGAAATTCAACTTTAATTCTAACGGGTATGCGGGAGATATAACGATACCAAAAGAGGCTGTCGACATACTCTCAAAAACAAATAATGCTATGGTTGAAGTTGTGGCTGCGGTCAAGCCTTCTGTCGTTAATATATCATCAACAAAAACAATAAAACAACAAGGGATGCGTTCACCATTTTCCAAAGATCCGTTTTTAAAAAGATTCTTTAACGATGAGTTTAAATTTTTTGAGACGCCCAGAGAATATAAACAGTCAGGTCTTGGTTCAGGAGTTATAGTGGATAAAGATGGTTATATCCTTACAAACAACCATGTCGTCAAAGATGCTGATGAAATAAAAGTGAAATTGTCTGATGAAAGGGAGTTTAACGGGAAGGTTATAGGAGTAGACCCAAAAACTGACCTCGCTGTTATCAAGATAGATTCAAACCATCTGCCTGTAATTAAGGTTGGAGACTCTGACAAATTGCATGTTGGGGAAACAATAATAGCCATCGGTAATCCTTTTGGACTTAGCCATACTGTTACTTCAGGTATAGTAAGCGCAACAGGAAGAGCAAATGTAGGGATTGCCGATTATGAAGATTTTATCCAAACAGACGCTGCCATTAATCCTGGTAACTCAGGAGGTGCACTGGTAAATATAAGAGGGGAACTGGTTGGAATCAATACGGCTATCTTCAGTACAACAGGCGGGTATCAGGGTATAGGGTTTGCAATACCGAGCAGTATGGCAAAAGTCGTTATGGAGAGCCTGATTAAAAAAGGAAAAGTCATCAGAGGATGGCTTGGGGTTACAATTCAGCCCTTAAACCCCGACCTTGTTAAGCAATTTAATCTTGGAGATAAAAAGGGTGCTCTCATAGGGGACGTTGTAGAAGACAGCCCTGCTGAAAAGGCCGGGATAGAGAGAGGAGATGTCATCGTTGAGTTTGACGGTAAAAAAGTTGAAGATGTCACAAACCTCAGAAATATGGTTGCCAATACCTTGCCGAACGAGGAAGTGACAATTAAACTTATCCATAATGGCAACCCGAAAACAGTAAAGGTAAAGATTACCGAAATGTCTCCGGAAATTCAAACTCTATCAAAGATATTTGATAACCAGCTTAAGGGTGTCCATGTCCAGGATCTGAATCCGGAATTAAAGAGAAGTCTTAATGTTCCAAACCGCGTTACGGGGGTTATAATAACTGGAATCGAAGACGGCAGCCCTGCTCAAGGTATTCTGATAAATAAGGATATTATAATTGAAATTAACAGGGAGCTGATACATAACATAAAAGATTATGAGTCGGTAGTTTCAAGAATCAAACCTGACGAGAACACTCTCCTTCTTGTATACAGGCAAAATTCAGCTTTCTATTTAACATTGTCTGGAAAATAATGTTTAAAGAATGAAGGACATTAAAAGTGCAAAAAAAAATTTAAAAGGCGGTTACAAAAAATATGAAAGTTTATAAATGCATAAAATGCAACAATAAAACACATCAGGAAGATAGTATTTGTGCGGTATGTAGAATAAATATACCACAGATGTATGCAGAATTGAAAAACTTGATAAAGAACGATAACAGAAGGAAAATTCAACTATCAAAGACGGTAGGAAGAAACTAAAAGATATCATAGAAGATTGTCCAAGAAATATAAATAGCTCATCCGGAGCGAGTGCATTGTTTTGAATATAGGATCATGAAACGGCAATTCATCCCGCACCTTTTTGGTGAAGGTGCGGGACCCATCCACGGGGTTGCACTTGTGGCTTTCTGTGATGTGGGGTAAAAGGCATTTTCTTCATGACCTAACAGTATCCTTTTTTAATTTAGATGTCACCTTTTTGAGTAAATTTTTTGCCCATATAAATTCAGTTGCGAGGATTGCCAGGCCAACAGGGATAATTATAAAGGCAGGACCGGGTAGTATAATCATTACGATACCAATCAACAGCACAGTAAAACCGATTACCGCTACTATCATTCTCTTAAACCGCTTGATGTTTTTAAGAATGAGTTCCGTCATATATTATTGTTTTATTCCTGAAACTCCGCCCGAGACTATAAAGGCCATAACCTCGCTACTGGTTGCATTGATAATAGTAACCTGTTCTTTAGGCACCACAATAATCTGGCCTGCGAAATTGTATGACTGAGGCAAATATACTGCAACTTCATTAGCCATTCCCCATAAAGCAAGGCTTTCTTTTGTAATAAAACCAATAACCTTTACATTAGCGCCTGGCAAAAGCGTAACAAGAACAGGTTTTTCAAAACTCCTTTTGTCTCCTAAGAAAGCACCAAGCAAATCTTTTGTTGCAGTATATAGGAGCCTCATAAGAGGCACTTTGTTGAATGCCCTATCAACAAAGGTTAGCATCTTTTTTGTAAAGATATTAGAGGCTAAAAAACCAATAAATGTCACAAGGATAATTGTCACAAAGAATCCTGCGCCAGGTATAGGAAGACGAAGCAAACTATCTATTTTTGTAAATATAAGGTAGAAAAAATATACAGTTACGGCAATAGGAACTAAAAATATTATCCCATTAAAAAAATAACCGGCAATCCTTTTCAATGAGTCCTCCTTACTTCTTCAGAAATAAGTATCTCTCTTCCTTTTCCATAACTTTTCTATCTCTACTGCAAAGAATATTATAGATGAAAGGATAAGTGTAAACATCAATTCATTAAAGGTCAAGGGTACAGTCTTAAATATCGGATTTAAAAATGGCACATATATGGTTGTCATCTGGAAAACAAAACTCAATAATACCGCACCAAGAAGTGGTTTATTGGATAATAATCCTATTCTGAATAACGATTCCTTTTCTGACCTGATGGCAAGGACATGGCCAAGCTGAGTGAGACATAAGACTGTAAATACCATTGTCTGCCAGTGGGCATGTTCAGTTTTAATAGACCATGCCTGTACAAAGAGTACAATGCCGGCCATTAACAATCCAACCCATATGGCGTGGAGCCCAAGCCCATGTGCAAATATGCTCTCCTTTGGATGTCTTGGAGGCCTTTTCATCAGATCACCTTCTGCCGGCTCAACCGCAAGGGCAAGAGATGGAAGCCCGTCTGTCATAAGATTTATCCAGAGTATATGTATTGGCAAGAGTGGTATCGGCAGACCGGCTAATGGTGCAAGGAAGATAGTCCATATCTCGCCTGAGTTTGTGGTGAGAAGATATTTCACAAACTTCCTTATATTATCATATATCTTTCTGCCCTCTTTCACTCCGGTGCATCATTCACACCATCTCCTGTCATCGCGACAAATTGGCCTTTGTCCTGAAGTGCTTTGATTATCTTTAACTTTTGTTCCGGAGCAACTCTTGCATAGACTTTGATCTTTTCAACTCTTTCTTCAAACTCTTCCATTGAAAGTTCAGCGAGTTCTTTACCTGTGATTATTGCTTTTGAGTCATCCTTAAGTATGTCAAGTCTCTCGGCTATTGCCTTTGCCGTAAGTGGGTGATCACCGGTTATCATCACAGGCTTTATTCCAGCAGTCTTACATAAAGCTACCGCTTCTTTTGCCTCTTCCCTCGGTGGGTCTACCATACCAACAAGACCTAAAATGGTAAGATCCGTCTCAACATTTTCAGAGGATATATTATCGGGCAGATTATCCCAGCTTTTCATGGCAATGCAAAGAACCCTCAAGCCGTCAGCAGCCATCCTTTCGTTTATCCTGATGATCTCCTGTGTATCTATCGGCTTCGGCCCTTCTGATGTCAGAATGTTGTCAGATTTTTCAATTAGGACATCTATTGCCCCTTTGGTGAAAGAGATAAACTGTGAGGATTCGAGGATTCGAGGATTCAAGGGTTCGAGCAAATGATTTGTTTTCCCACTTGAATCCTTGACCACTTGACCCATTGACCACTTATGAATGGTCGTCATACACTTTCTGTCAGAATCAAAAGGTATCTCGGCAATTCTCGGGAAATCCTTTACAAGTAATTCCTTCTTAAAATCAGCATTTTGCGCTGCTATATAAAGAGCTACTTCTGTTGGATCACCTATGACTTTACCCTCTTTATTTAAAGCAGCGTCATTGCTTAATGCTAAAGCAGTAAATAATATCTCTAGGGGCGAACCTATGTGTTCGCCCTTTTCTTTCGGGTAGACACGAGGGTCTGCCCCTACAAGTTTTTCATCTGTATAGATTTTCTCAACCGTCATCTGATTGAGGGTCAGTGTGCCTGTTTTATCAGAACAAATATATGTCACAGAACCAAGTGTCTCCACTGCGGGGAGCTTTCTTATAAGGGCGTTTTGCCTGACCATTTTTTTAGCTCCGAGGGCGAGTGAAATAGTAACCACAGCAGGGAGAGCCTCAGGTATTGCTGCAACAGCAAGAGATACTGCTGTAAGAAGCATAAGCAAAGGAGGTTCTCCCCTCATGAGGCCAATGCCAAAAACAATGGCACAGATGGCAAGGACTGCAAATGCAAGCTTTTGACCGAATGAGGCGAGCCTTTTTTGAAGTGGTGTCTTTACCCCTTCTTCTTCCTGAAGCATGGTGGCAATCTTGCCAAGTTCTGTATCCATGCCCGTAGCAACTACGATTCCAGCACCTCTGCCATAAGATATGACAGTGCCTTTATATACCATGTTTTTTCTATCGCCAAGGGGCAGCATTTCATCATGTAATGGCTTTGTATGCTTTTCTATGGGTATAGATTCCCCTGTAAGGGCAGCCTCTTCAACCTTTAACTGAGCTGTCTCTGTCAGCCTCATATCAGCAGGTACAACCTTCCCAGCCTCAAGAATTACAACATCGCCGGGAACGACCTTAGGGGCAGGAATGTTTGCCGGCATCCCATCCCTTATTACTGTTGCATATGGTGCGGCCATCTTTTTTAAGGCCGCCATCGCCTTTTCTGCCCTGTACTCCTGAACAAATCCGATGATAGCATTGAGAACAACTATCACTATTATCGCTATGGTATCGGTTGCTTCACCAATGATTCCTGAGATAATGGCAGCAGCAATGAGGACAAGAATCATGAAGTCCTTAAACTGGTCAAGGAACATCATGAAAGAGGTTTTTTTCTTTGTCTCCTTTAATACATTTGAGCCATATTTCGTAAGTCGTTTTTTGGCTTCATCCTCTGAAAGACCATGAGGAGAGGAGTGCAATTCATAAACAATATCTTCTATGCCTCTTTGATACCAGTGCATGTTATTTCTCGAAAAGCTAAAACCAGCGGTTACAACAATGACTTATAATTATTCGTAAATCTTCAATCAGTATTATGTGGACTAAATACTCTAAATAGTTAAATTTACATTTTTTCAATCACAAACAGAAGTTGTCCTTCAACGACTGAGTCGAAAAGTTTAACGCAGATCTCGACAATCTGACCATCAAACGGAGCAATAATTGCATTTTCCATCTTCATTGCCTCAAGATTTGCAATCTCCTCTCCCTTATGGACAATATCACCAACCTTAAGTGTGCCTCTTTCAGGATTACCAATCCTCCAGATATTACCGGTTATTAGAGCGCCTATTTCACCCGGGGCTTTTGCCATCTTTATCTCCGCCTTTTTTGCCCTCGGGGTCTCAACAGTATAAACCCTTGACCTGTTATTAACCCTCATAACCACGTGTATTAATCCTTCATGCTCAGCTCCTATTGATACAAGCTCAATACAATATGGTTTCCCCCAGAGTTCGAACTCAACCCTGTCACCGTGGTTTTTCAGTCCCTCTCTCCATACATTTGTTGACAGAACGAGCGGTGCTTCTCCATATTTTTCCCTGAACTCAATCATCTCCAAAGCATCCTTGGGGTGCATAAGATAGAGGATAAATTCCTCCTCTGTCGGCTTTCTGCCAATATTATCAAACAGGTCTTTTCTGAGCTTCTCGAGATCATCGTCCTCTAACGAATCCAATGGGGAAAGCTCCTTACGTTCTCTAATCTTAATCTCCCAATCCTCACCAAATGCACTTTTATACACCCAATCCGGAGGCCAGCCCATGGGAAGTTTGCCATAACTGCCGAGAATGAGGCTTTTGAAATCTCCAGGGGCATTTCTAAAAAATCCAAGTAGTTCTTCCTGTTCGTCCTTATCCATAGATTCAAAATCAAGTAATTTTTCTTCAATAAATTTTGTAAGAAGATTTATAAGGTGTCTGACACCCGATTCTCCCCTTTTCTTTGCATATTTATTGACAATTCCGCTGCAGGTGACCCATGTAATCTGTGACCCGGGAGTAACATCGAAGTAGTGAATAATTTTGTTATATAAAGACATCACTTTTAATATGGCGGGCATAAAATGAAGGAAGCCTCCTTTATATGCCTGCTCAAATGAACTGGGGAATGCCCCGCCCGGCATCTTATGCAAGGTTACCGTATGGTCATATCCTTTAAAAGGTGATTCAGCCCACTCATAGTAGCCTATCCATTCGCGCACCTTCTGAACCGCTGCTTCTGCTTCTTCTCTGTTGACATTAACAGGTATACCCGATTCTTCCAGATATGCATGAATACCTAATATGGGAGGCTGACCATAAAAGCGTACTAAGGAATCTTCCTCAACATCAAAAATCTTTGCCCCGGCTTTTGCAGCAGCTAAAATCGCAGGCAATGCAAGTCCGTCAGTTATATGACGATGATACTGAATAACTATTTCAGGATATTTCTGTTTAATAACATCTATGAGATTGCTAATTCGCTTAATGCTGCCTACTCCTGCCATATCTTTTATGCATAGGATTATCTCGTCAGTACCTGCACAGAGATCTACAATCTCCTTAATAACGCCAAGATAATAATCGTTTGTTGTCCAATCTGCTACTGTAAATGATATGGACGGCTCAAAGAGCCTGCCCCTTTTCATCACAACTTCTGCAACTGCACGCATATTCCTTATATCATTGAGAAAAGAGAAACATCTCCATACATCTATATCTGCTCTCGCAACAACATATTCAATAACATTTTTGGGATAGGGTCTGTATCCCCATAGATTTGTCTCTCGTATAAGTGTCTGCAATAAGACATTTGGCATAAGTTCTCTCAGGATATTAATTTCTTCAAAAGGGCTTTCTCTCCTGTTCATTATTCCAACATGCCATCTTGCGCCACCGTGACATTCGGCGCTGAACAGCCCCATTTTGTTATAGTATGTCGCAAGGGTTGCAAGGTCATATATACGATGGCGATTTTTGTAATCAGACTGTCCTGCATCGCGCATTCCGGTAGATGTTAAACAAACACCCTTAAGAGAGCGAACAGCTTTAACTATCTCACCGGGTGACATACCCGGTCTTACAAAAATATTATCTTCTGTTTTCAGATCCAATCTTACATCCATTTCTGAGGCCCCAGCGCTGATATTTCAGCAACATACCTTGTAATCTTTAGTACCTCGTCTTCGCTGTTCTTTTCCTTAAACATTGATATAAGCTCATCCATGCGTTCTTCTATAAAACGTGTAGAAAACTCTCCTGATATAAATGCAGGATGCCTGATTATGCTTAAAAGTAGCGGTGCCAGGGTTTTCACCCCCTCAATACGGAGGTTTCTGCTGAGGGCACGATCCATAACCCTTATGGCATCTTCTCTGTCTGCACCTGCAGTCATCAGTAACATGAAAAGAGAATCGTAATATGGCGGTATGTCAGCGCCTTCATAGACCCCTGATGCTACCCTTACCCCGGGTCCTTGTGGTACCTGAAGACGGGTAATGGTTCCAAAAGAAGGGCTGAAATTCTTTGGGTCTTCTGCATTAAGTCGAACTTCCAGAGCCCATCTGTTAGGAAGTATATCAGACTGTTTGAAGGGCAATTTTTTGCCTATTGCAATATCAATCATTATACCGACTATGTCCAGACCTGTTATAAGCTCTGTAATGCCGTGTTCTACCTGCAAGCGTGTATTCACCTCAAGAAAATAGAACTTCTTTGCGGGTGAGTCGAAAATGAACTCCACTGTTCCTGCTGATTTGTAACCTATCTCTCTCATCAGGCGGGTTGCTGTATAGCATATCTCATGGCGAAGGTCATGATTGAGGGTAGGCGATGGTGCTTCTTCGATTATCTTTTGATTACGCCTTTGAATAGTGCACTCTCTTTCGAAAAGATGGACTACATTACCATAGTCATCAGCAACTACCTGTACCTCGATGTGCCTGCCGCGCTCTATGTATTTTTCGACTAATACCCTTTCGTCACCAAAAGACTTCTTTGCTTCTGAGCGGGCTTGGGCAAAGGCTTGAGCCAATTCCTTTTTGCTCTCAACCTTTACCATTCCCTTCCCGCCGCCACCCGCTACCGCTTTTACCATGATAGGGAAATTTATCCCTTCATCTTTCATCCACTGTTTGATTTGATCGATATTTGTAACATCAATAATGCCAGGAATAGTAGGGACATTGGCCTTCTGAGCAAATCTTTTTGCATGTATTTTATCTCCCACAGCATGTATAACCTCAGGGGGCGGTCCGATCCATATAAGTCCGGCATCTATTACCATCCTTGCAAATTCAGCATTTTCTGCAAGAAAACCCCACCCAGGATGTATTGCGTCTGATTTGCTCTGAATGGCCGCATTAATCATCTTTTCCATATTAAGATAAGACTCAACCGGAGGCGCTTCACCAATATGCACCGCTGAATCTGCCATAAACACGTGATGCGCGAGACGGTCAGGAGTACTATAAACAGCAGCAGTCGGAATCTTCCTATCCCTGCATGTGTGCATAACCCTGACAGCAGTTACCCCACGATTTGCAATTAATACCTTATGGATCCTTTTGTTCATGA
>Ga0154888_1186_pt2 | contig 10889 bp, 11 predicted proteins | sample Rifle2008BG19ft_FD_105860 | JGI IMG/M metagenome (GOLD analysis project Ga0154888, IMG submission 105860) | Thermodesulfovibrio sp. RBG_19FT_COMBO_42_12
TCTAACAGAACCACATCGTAACTATCTTCCCATACTTTGTTCAGCACCTCCTGTGCGCTGCCTGCCTCAGCAGCTACAACCATGTCAGGGGTTTCAGACAGAATCTGTTTCAGTCCTTCACGAACAACTGCATGATCATCAGCGACGAGTATTTTTATCATCGAGTTTCTCCCCCAAGCGGAATACTTACTGTTACCGTGGTCTCTTTATCTCGGATACCGCTGATTTTGAACTCACCTTTAAAAAGATTGACACGTTCTCGTATCCCGATCAGCCCAAATGATTTAGGATCAGAAATCTGCCTTTCTGTAATTCCTCTACCATTGTCTTTAACTTTCAGCATTAACTTCCCCGCTTTCTCTCTCAAGTTTACCATGACCTTAGTTGCATTCGCATGGCGAGCGACGTTAGTCAGTGTTTCCTGAAAGATGCGGAAAATCGCTGTAGAACGATCTTGATCCATAATAATTTCATCAGGGTCCAAGGTAACTTCACATTTAATCCCTGTCCTCTTTTGAAATTCCTCTGCCTGCCATTCAATTGCTGCTGCAAGCCCGAGGTCATCCAATAATCCCGGCCTCAATTCTGTTAAGATTCTCTGTACTGTTTGAATAGTTGCGTCAATAAGTTTAGACATCGATTTTGTTTTCTCAAGCAGTAGGTTTAGATCATTTGGTAATTTGTTTATCAACCAGAATATGTCCATTTTAAGGGCTGTCAGTGCCTGGCCCAGCTCATCGTGAATCTCACGGGCGATATGTTTTCCTTCTTCTTCTCTCACGGTTTGCAAATGTGTGGAAAGGTTACGCAACTGCTCATGCGAACTTTTTAGTTCATCCTCTGCCCGCTTGCGTTTAAGGACGTTTCCTATAAGCCCTGAAGATGTACGGAGTAATGCTAAATCATCATCGCCCCATTCTACAGTTTCTTTAACATCGTCAAAACCTATAAAACCAGCAAGTTTATCTGCTGAAATTAAAGGTATTACCAGAAGTGATTTGATGTCCTGACTTTCCAGGGTTTCCTTTTCAGACGTTGCTTCTTCCGGCAACTTTGAAACTTCTGTTATATGAATAACTTCTCCATTACGAAGTTTGTGCATCCACCAGGGAAACATCTCTGTAGAAAGATTCTGGAGATTGTCTATTTGCGGAGTTACTCCCTCCGCACACCATTCATGAGTATTATCCATGAAAGTTCCATCTTCGTTGAAAAGAAACAGGTAAGCCCGGCTTGCCCCGTTCAAAGTACCCATATCTCTAAGAGCGGCATAGATGGACTTATCAACGTCTGAATCCTCAACAAATCGGGAAGAAATATTAGCAATGATTTTTTCAAATTCCAACCTCCACTTGAGAGACTCCCCCATCTTTTTATAAGCCGTGACGTCTCTGCTAATATGGACGGAACCGGTTAGATTGCCCTTATCATCTAATACAGGATCAACAGAGATCCGTATCCAGATACCCCTTTCAGATAAATATAACTCTGTTTCTTCATGTTTCTTTGTCCGCTTCATTTTTTCTATCGGGCATTTAGCAGGAATCATGTCTTTCCCATAAAGCAGCTTGCAGCAGTCTTTACCAAGTATTTTATTGAAAGGCCTGCCGAGAAATTTTACGGCAGCAAGATTTGCTTTAATAATTTCCATTTCACTGTTAAGAAGCATAATTTGATCGTTTGCTGAGTCAAAGGTGATTCGCCATTCATTCGATGCAGCTTTTAATTTGTCCTCAGTTCTCTTGCGCTCGGTGATGTCACAGCCTACCGACTGGAATTCGATTATGTTGTCATGATGGTCAAATATTGCCCGGTTAGTCCACTTCTGCCAGCGTATTTCACCACTCGGAATAAAGACACGATGCTCTATCGTTGCAACAGGATTTTCTAAGTTCAGAGAGGCAATATGCTTTTCGAGTTTCTCATGGTCCTCATCGGGAATGAGTGGCATAAAGCTGTGTCCGATAAGATCTTCACATCTTTTATCAAAATAGCGGCAATATGCCTTATTAACAAAGGTCAGCGTTCCGTCGGGCAGAAAACGGCAGATAAACTCAGTCTGATAATCCTCAACAATGGAGCGATATTTCTCTTCTGTTTCCCGAAGACGGCGAACTTCTATTGCACGGGACAAAATCAGTTTTAGTAATTTCCAATCCAATGGTTTTACTATGTAATCAAACGCACCGACCTTCATCGCCTCAACAGCAGTCTGAATCGTACCTTTACCTGTTATTACGATACTGACAAGATGAGGGTCTATCTTCAGGGCTTCCTTTAATAATTTAATACCGTCTATTTCGGGCATCATCAGGTCAGTCAAAAGCAAGTCAAACTCCTGTTCCTTCAACGCCTTCTGCGCATCCTTCCCTTTTGTAAATCCTGTAACCTCATAGCCCCATTCTGAAAGAAGGTCACATAAAGGGGTCAAAATTTCAACTTCATCATCAACAACAAGCAAACGTTCTGATTTAGCACTGTTCATCGGGATCGGGAATTCTTCTTAAGAAAGATTCTGTAAAGAATTATAAAAATATAGTAACCCTGTAGCAAGACAACAGGGAATATCGAATTTACCTTTTCCATAAACCTGATCTTAGATTATATCATCTTTCAGGTAAGCCATCAAAATTGCCGATAGAAATTCTGAACTAAATTCAGAATGACAATTTTAAAGCCTTTTAAGCTTGTAACTGTCATGCTGATCCCGAAAGCTTTCGGGATCAGCATCTAATTGACTTTTAAAGGTTTTCAAATTCTATCGGCAATTTTGGGAGCCAATTACCTACTTGACTTTAAAACAGAAGCTATCCTACCATTAGGGATGAATTTAGAAGATGTTTTTGCACAATATGAGCCTGAATTAAAGATTACTGAAGACAGGCTTAGAGACCTCTTTAATAGCCGTGTCTTTACCATACCTCTTATCGGAAAATACCTTATAGACGGTGGCGGCAAGAGACTAAGACCCTTGATTCTGATCCTGAGCGCAGAAATAGCAGGGTACAAGGGAGATGCATGTCTGACACTCGCAGGGATTGTAGAATCAATACACACCGCATCACTTTTACACGATGATGTTGTTGATGGTGCGGAGATAAGAAGAGGAAAATCTCCAGCCCATTCAATATGGGGTAATCAGATTGTAATACTCGTCGGTGACTTTCTTTATTCCAATGCACTGAAGCAAGCTGTCATGCAGAGAAACCAGAAGATTATGGAAACACTCTCTGAAGCAACAACAAGGATGACAGAAGGCGAAATCCTTCAACTTGCCAAAATAGGAGATCCTGATATAACAGAAGAAGAATATCTGGATATTATTACTGCAAAGACCGCTGCCTTGATATCTGCAGCATGCAGAATAGGTGCTATTCTCGGTTCCATTCCTGAAGACATGGAAAATGCACTCGCAAATTTCGGGATGAAGACAGGAATTGCATTTCAAATGACAGATGACATACTTGATTATATGGCAGATGAGAATAAACTCGGCAAGAAACTTGGCAAGGACCTTAAAGAGGGCAAGTTAACATTGCCGGTTATTTCTCTTTTAAAAGCTGCTGAAGATAACGAGGTAGAAGAGGTTAAGGGTATAATTAAAGAGGATCTAAAAAAAGACGGCCTTAAAAGGATACTGAAGCTTTTTATTAAATATAATTCAATAGAAAGCTCTCTTGAAAAAGCGCGGGATCTTATTGCTGATGCTAAAAAAGATCTTTCAGTTTTTCCAGACTCACCTGCAAAGGACGCACTATTCTCATTAGCTGACTATACGTTCTGTAGAGGAAAATAGATGCATCCACTTGTTGAACTCGCAAAGAAAAGTGTAGAGACATATGTAAGGGAAGGCAAAATCATACAACCATTTGTACATCTTCAACCTGAAATGGCTGAAAAGGCTGGTGTCTTCGTAAGTCTTAAAAAACGCGGGCAGCTGAGGGGGTGCATAGGAACTTACCTACCATCCTGCGAAAGTATAGAGATTGAGACTGTAATAAACGCAATAGCGGCAGCAACAAAAGACTCCAGGTTCTCTCCGGTCGAGGAAGATGAACTTAACGATCTCACCTATTCTGTTGATGTCCTTTCCCCACCTCAAAAGGTAAAAGACGTATCTGAGCTTGATCCTGACAAATACGGGGTAATTGTCGTTAGTGGACACAGGAAGGGACTCCTGCTGCCTGACCTAAAAGGAGTAGATACAGTAGAAGAACAATTAAGGATAACAAGGTTGAAGGCAGGTATACTCCCTCATGAGGAAGTAGAAATTTATAGATTTGAGGTTAAAAGATATAAATAAATGGAAGATGCTTTTAGAAAAAAAGTTGAAGATATATATTTAAACCTCGGTAGTCTCAATGAGTATGAACTTCTCGAGATTGATGAAGGTTCGGATTTAGAGACCATAAAAAAGAATTATCATAGACTTGCAAAGGAGTTTCATCCCGACAGATATTTCGGTTCCGCTGACCCAATAATGAAAGATAAGCTTTCATCGATCTTTGCTGCAATAACAAGAGCTTACACTATACTGAAAGAAGGTAAGAAGGAAATAAATGATTATATTACGTCAGGGAAAGTCCGTGAAGATGAGATTTCAACTGCTCAAAAAGCTGAAGAACAGTTCAAACGCGGAGTTGAGGAATTTAAAAAAGGAAATTTCTGGGGCGCAGTCGATTTCTTGAAATGGGCAATTAAATTTAATCCGAAAAAGACAAAATACTGGAGCTACCTCTCCTTGTCTTTTACAAATATACCGAACAGGCTGAAGGATGCTGAAGGGGCATTGCTTGAAGCTATTAAATTAGATGCGTTCAATGCAGAGCACTATGTTAACCTTGGTATGATTTACGTTAAGGCAGGCATGAAAAAACGGGCACAACATCAATTTGAGAAGGCACTGAAATTCGATCGGAGGAATGTTAATGCAAAAAGGGGACTCGAACAGACGCTAAAATAGTCATTTTCTTTTATATAATCCGCTTCTTCCACCTTTCTTTTCCAAGAGCATAATGTCAGATATAACCATTTCTTTATCAACTGCTTTGCACATATCATAAATAGTTAAAGCAGCCGCAAAAACAGCAGTCAGTGCTTCCATTTCTACTCCTGTCCGGCCCATAATCTTTACATGAGCCTCTATGTCTATTTTGTTCTTTTTTCCATCAAGGTTGAAATCTATATTTACAGAGGTAATATTTAATGGATGACACATCGGGATAAGCTCGCTCGTTTTCTTTGCTGCCATTATTCCAGCAACTTTTGAAACACTAAACACATCGCCTTTCGGAATCTTCTTATCTTTTATAAGTTTGAGGGTTTCAGGCTTCATGTAAACATGTCCCTTAGCAACAGCCTCTCTCAGGGTCAATGGCTTTTCGGTGATATCAACCATCTTTGCCTTGCCCTGTTTATCAAGATGTGAAAGCTTTTTCATCAATTCCTCATTGTAAGCATCTAAAATTCTGTGAAGGTCTGTGGAGGAAGGGTATAGTATTTTCGCTCATTCTCGTCCCGCTAAGATCGGGACTCCGAGGCTTTTGCCTCTTTATGATTAAAATATTCTTATTGGACTATCGGCAAAAGAAACCGCTCAAATACTATACCCTTCCTCCCTTTCTTTCTAATCACTTAAAGGTTATTGGTGCCGAAGGCGGGATTTGAACCCGCACGGCCTTTCAACCACTAGACCCTGAACCTAGCGCGTCTGCCAGTTCCGCCACTTCGGCCTTTAATATTATACGATTTTTAAAAATTAAATGGTAACCCTTCAGTCTTTATAACAAGCCATTTTGCCCTTTCTTTTTCGAGTGCGAATTTAAAATGGACAGGTTTGGCTAAATCTCCCAGTATATAACCTGTATCATTACCAATAGTTGCAAGAATCCTGACATCCATGTCTGCTGTTGCATTTTTATCATTAACCTTTATATCGAGGTTCTCATATTCTATCTTGATATCATTCATTCTTTGAAAAACAGATTTCATTAGTTCTTTTACATAAAAGTATGTAAGTCCATATTCGTCACGATAGTTGAAAGATACCTTTGACATCACTGCGTCGAGTTCTTCTTTTTCTATTGCCTGTGAGCCTTCCTTGAAAAGTTTTTTTATCCTACTTTCATCAGATGGCCAGAGGAAATAGAGGATAACAGGTAGTGTAAAAAATATAAAAAGAATCACTATTGATTTTTTACTCAAAGCTTATCTTTCAACCTCGCCTCAATTCCTGACTTGAAATCCGTAAAAGGGTCTTTTCCCTTAATGCTTAAATAGAATCTGTCCATAAACTAACGTTTGTTCACTGTCATTCCGGCAGTCCTTAAGCCGGAATCCAGTGTTTTTAATAGGTTCTGGATTCCTGCCTCCGCAGGAATGACAAAAAGTCTGACTTTATGGACAGACTCTAAATAAGTCGTAATCCATATGGTGATAGAAATTTGAAATAACACTTCTGTTCTTATTGTAGCTCATTAAGCCTGTTGAATGTTTTTCGGCAAGATGCCCCGGTTATTTTACATATAAGGTTGGCTATTTTTAACATTCAATAAAAATAGGTCAGGCATCTTGCCTGACCAAGAATAAAGTAGCTCCTGTTCCACTTTTGTAAGCCTGTTTTGCCTTATCTATCAAAAAGTTATAAAACTTTTGGTATAAAATTTTAAGGAAACCCCGGTTCTCATCACATTGACAGAGGGATCATTAACTTGTTAAAATTAAAACCAATTTTTGAATCAGGGAGGAGGGGTATATGGATGCCCTATGTAAGGGTACGTGAGAGCGAATCTTTCGAAAATGCGCTTAAAAAGTTCAAAAAACAGTGCGAAAAAGAAGGAATTCTTTCAGAGATAAAGAAAAGAGAACATTACGAGAAGCCAAGTGTTAAGAGGAAAAAAAAGGTCATTGCTGCACGTAAGAAGGCGCTTAAAAGAATCAGAATGGCGATAAGGTAATGTCCCTTCTGCAGAAGCTTGACGATGATCTAAAGGTAGCGCTAAAAACATCGGACACCTTGAAGGTCTCTGTTTTAAGGATGGCTAAGGCAGCCCTGAAGAATAAGCAGATAGATAAACGTGGTGAACTGACTGAAGATGATATAATCTCTGTTATCTCAACCCTCTCAAAACAGGGGCGGGAATCGGTCGAACAGTTTTCAAAGGGTGGAAGGGAAGATCTTGCGGAAAAGGAAAGACAGGAACTTATAATATTGCAGTCATATTTACCAAAGCAGCTGACTACAGAAGAGCTTGATATAATAGTCAGCGAGGCGATAAAAGAATCTTCGTCAGTCAGAGGGTATAAAGGATATTGGCAAGGTTATGCGTCTTGTGATGTCCCGTGTAAAAGGCGCTGCTGACGGAAAGATTGTAAATCAAAGAGTAAAAGATTTCTTGGAAAAAACATGAAGTCAAGAGATATTTACAAAAAGGCTGTAGAAATCGGAATAGAAAACGACCCCCGTGGCAAGGACGCTGTCCTGAAGGAATTAGATCGCAGGAAAAAAGACTTTGATGATCTCAAGCCGGATGAGAAGGAATTTTTTGACCAGGAGTCTCTCCAAAACCCATATTCTGATTCGAGGATTCTCTACGGAACAGGTGAAGAGGAAATTAAAAGTCTCCTTGTTGGCATAGATATCGAGGTTGGTGAGATACTGCTTGCTGACAACCTTCGGTTAAAGGGCAGACGGGTTGACCTCCTCCTGTCGCATCATCCTGAGGGAAGGGCGTATGCAAACCTTTACTCCGTAATGCACATGCAGGCAGATATATTAAATAGATTTGGTGTACCTATCAATGTTGCAGAGGGACTTATGGACCGGAGGATAAAAGAGGTAGAGAGAAAGTTGATGCCGGTTAACCATACGAGGGCAGTTGATGCAGCAAGACTTCTTGGTATTCCATTCCTGTGTCTTCATACACCTGCTGATAACATGGTTGCAAGTTATCTCCAGCGGCTTTTTGATGAAAAGAAACCGTATTTTTTATCCGACGTGCTCGATATACTAAAAAACATCCCTGAATATAAAGCAGCCGGGATCAACGGCGTAGGCCCAAAGATCATTATTGGCTCAAAAAATAGAAGAACAGGGAAGATATTTGTTGACATGACAGGTGGTACAGAGGGTGCAAAGGAGATATTTGAAAGCCTCACAAATAGTGGAATAAGTACAATAGTAGCTATGCACCTCAGTGAGGATCACCGTAAAGAGGCAGAAAAAAACCATCTGAATGTTATTATAGCAGGACATATTTCAAGCGATACCCTTGGTCTGAACCTACTTTTAGATGAAATCTCAAAAGACAACTTATTAGAGATACTGGAATGTTCCGGTTTTAAAAGATTCAGCAGGTCGGAATTGATTCGCAACTGAGCTGAATGAAAGCTGAAAGGCTCCTCGAAGAAATAAAGTCCAGAATAGACATAGTTGATTTTATATCTGATTATGTCCAATTAAAGAAAGCGGGCCAGAACTACAAAGGTCTTTGCCCCTTTCACTCCGAAAAAACCCCTTCGTTTATGGTGAGCCAGGCTAAACAGATATTTCACTGTTTCGGATGCGGGCTTGGTGGCGATATAGTCAGTTTTTTAATGAAACAAGAGACCCTCTCTTTTGGTGAAGCAATACAATATATTGCAAAAAAGGCCGGCATTAAGATAACTGACTACAAATTTGATAGATCTCTTTCTGAAAAGCGTGAAAAAATACTGCGTATCCAGAGTGAGGCCATGAGATTTTTTGTAAAAAACCTTAAATCTTCAGAGCCGGCATGTGCCTATCTTAACAACAGAGGGATTGACGAAATATCTATTGATATTTTTCATATAGGCTATGCGACTGTTGAAAGGGATGCACTTTTTAAATATCTGAAAAAGAGTGGCTATATTGATTCTTTAATAAAGGAAGCAGGACTTGCTGTGGCTGACGGAAAATCCGCTTCAGGCGGAAGGGATGTTTTCAGGGGACGTATTATCTTCCCCATATTCAACATCCAGAATGATGTTATAGCCTTCGGTGGCAGGGTTATGGACGATTCCATGCCAAAGTATCTTAATTCCCCCGAGACCGAGGTATTTAAAAAGGGAGAAATCCTTTTCGCAATAAACATAGCAAAGGATGAGATAAGAAAGAGGGGTTATGCCATTATCGTTGAGGGTTATCTTGATGCGATAGCCTGCCACCAGCATGGGTTTAAAAACACAGTTGCGCCGTTAGGGACAGCCTTAACAGTAAGGCACTTACAGAGGCTCAAATTAATGACCGGCAAGGTAGTTTTGGTCTTCGACAGCGACGAAGCCGGCATATCTGCTGCAAAGAGGTCTTTGGCAATCCTTTGCGAGTGCGATTTCAGTGCAAGGGTTTTATTATTACCTGAAGATGATGACCCTGACAGCTTTTTAAGAAAGAATGGCAGTCAGCCTTTTGAGAAAATGCTTTCCGATACCATGACAATGATAGAGTTTCTTCTGAATACCTCAAAGGGCGACAGGATAGATAATGTAAGGGAAGCGCTCGGGATAATAGCAAATATGAAGGATCTGATTTTAGCGGATGAGATGTTAAATGAACTTGCTGACAGGTCAAAGATTAATGAATCTGCCCTTAGAGGGGAACTGAAGAAGATAAAAAAAAGGTCTGGTTTACGTACTGCCGAAACGCTTAGACCAGCCAAGAGAACATTGAACAGAGAAGAACACCTCCTTTTGAGCGCGATAATTGCATTCCCTGAAAAAGCCGATAATGTTCTTTCGATGTTGAACATTGAAGAGCTGAAGAATGAAACTATCAGGTCTATATTTAAAAAGATTAAGCCATCGGCAGGTAAAATAGATATGAACTCTCTACTCAATAAATCTGATGACGCAGAAAGGGCTCTGATTACAGAACTCTCACTTAGGCCGGGATTTGATCTTGAACATGTTGACAGAAACATTGATGATTGTTTGCGGACACTGGTACGGAAAAAATTCGATGAAAGAAGAAGATTAGCAGAAGAATCCGGTAACTTAGCACTTCTTGATTCGTTACTGAAAGAAAAGCGCAGACTTATTAAAGGTCTGCATCTATGAAACATTATTTTGACTATTTTGATGAGTATGACGAGAAGAGAGATGCTGCGTATTTAGAGGCTGAGTTGGGTAACGAGATTGTAGAAGAGGAAGAAAAGGCCCCTCATTTTATAGAAGGCGAAAAGGATCCTGTACGTATCTATCTTAAGGAGATGAGCAGTGTGCCACTGCTTACAAGAAAGGGCGAGGTTGAGATTTGCAAGAAGATAGAAGATGGGAGGGAGAAAGTTTACAGGGTAATATTTTCACTGCCCTTTGCCATTAGAAAGCTTATTACCCTGGGTAGGATGGTCAGAAGCGGAGAGGCCCCGCTTGCAGAGATCATTCAGAACGGTGAAGAAGAAACAGAGGAAGAACTGCTATTAGAGAGGAAAAAATTTTATGAAGTCACAGAAGAGATAGATTCTCTGTATCAGAAAAGAAAGCTATATCTTGAGAGGCTAAAGGCAATTTCCAAGGGGGTTCCCCGCCGGATTAACACAATTCCCCATCGTAAAATAATCAAGGTACTCGAGGAAAACAGAAATCTGATCCTTGAAAGAGTGCGGGGCATCAGATTAAAAGAGGATGTCGGAATAGCATTCTCAGATGAGCTGAAACGGGCAGTTATAGAAATGGATGCCTTTCAGAAGAAGATTGCAAGCATAAGGAAAAAGGCAGGATCTTCAGGACTTGATGTAGAGAAGGAACGTCAGTTGTACAAAAAGAAAATCAAGGGATATGAAATATTGTTCGGTATAAGGTCTGCTGAGATTAAGAAGGCCCTGAGGGTTCTTATACAGGGCGAGAAAGAAATGTTTGAAGCAAGGAAAGCC
>Ga0154888_1180_pt1 | contig 10857 bp, 10 predicted proteins | sample Rifle2008BG19ft_FD_105860 | JGI IMG/M metagenome (GOLD analysis project Ga0154888, IMG submission 105860) | Thermodesulfovibrio sp. RBG_19FT_COMBO_42_12
AATAAGTAAGTTGCTCAACAAAAAGGGATCATAGCAAAATCTCACACTAAGGACAAACAGCGTAAGATATTTTAATCATTGGAAGAGATAATGATAAATATTACAATAGGTTAGTGCCTATTCAACCAGAGATGATCGTTTTGCCGAGGTCAGGAGGTCTGACCTACCAGTCAATTGTTTTTGAAACAGGTCAATTTAATGTGAAATTATTAGGCAAAATAATGTGCAAGGTGACACCTCTCTCTGGTACCGTCTCGATGAAGGGGATAATGACATAGGCAGCTTTTTCTACTTCATGGGGCTTGCGGCACAGAAGATAACTGCCGTCAGGAATCGTCCGCCACTGCCGTTTTATTCTCCCGAATACCTGCCCTCACTTACCACCTTTACAAGACGCTATTTCAGGGAGCTCTTCGGACGGGTGAAAAGGCCTTCCGTTATGGTCTTTGACGATTACCACGAGGTTCCTGCACGTTCTCTCTTTCACCATGTAATCTGTGATGGAATCGAAGGCGCTGCAGACGGTATCAGTATCATCGTTATTAGCCGTCACAATCCGCCGGCCTTAATGGCCCAACCACAGGCCAGAGGAATGTTTGAGATTATAGGAAGAGATGCCCTTAACCTGACAATGGAGGAGTCTAAGGGGATTGTGCTGTCTCATAAGCTGGGGAAACTGCCGTCTGAGGATATGATACGTCATATGCACAAAAGATCAGGGGGGTGGGCAGCCGGTTTTGTATTGTTATTAAAAGAAGGTCAGACTGAGATTCAGGATGTTGATTTAGCTTCCATGCGCACCCCGGAGGTCGTCTTTGATTATCTTGCAGGGGAGATATTTAATAAAGTTGATAGTCAGTCCAGAGACTTTCTATTAAAGACCGCCTTTCTTCCCAAGATGACCATACAGACGGCTAAAGAGATTACCGGTATAGCAGACGCCGGGGGTATCCTGTCGTCCCTGCACAGGGATAACTGCTTTACAGAAAAAAGCTCCCCAGAACCTTTTTATGAGTATCATACCCTTTTCAGGGAGTTTCTCATCTCGAGGGCATTGAAGGAATTTTCCACAGAAGAATTATTTAGAATAAAGCAGAAAGGCGCTATACTCCTTGAATCTTCAGGTCAGGCAGATGATGCAATGACTTTATTTATTGAGGCCGGAGACTGGACCGGGGCAGTGCGAATGATCTTAAACCATGCCCCGGAACTTATAGCCCAGGGACGCGGGCAGACACTTTCAGATTGGTTGGCCCGCCTGCCGCATGAGATAACGGATAGAAATCCATGCCTCCTCTACTGGCACGGTCTCTGTTATACGCTGACAAATCAATCTGATAGCCGTGCATGCTTCGAGAAAGCCTTTAAGTTGTTTAATGGCATTGAAGATCCGGCCGGGATATACCTTGCCTGGCGTGGTGTAGTAAATACCATCTTTAATGCATTCAGTGACTTCTCACAGTTAGACCCATGGATCGCGTTGCTGAATAAGTTAAGGAAGAAGTATCCGGTCTTTCCCTCTGATGATATAGAGGCCCGTGTAACCTATACCATATTTAAGGCGCTTCTTTTCAGAAACCAGATGCATTCGGATTTTCACAGATGGGCGGAGAGGTCGTTACAAATATTTCAGAGGGGCCCTGATGCAGGTCTCAGGATGGAGGTTGTATTTTTCCTTGTATTTTATTGTCATCTCAAAGGCGAATTCGCCAAGGCGTCTATCCTGAACCAGGAACTTAGGGAGTCAAGAAGTTCTTTGCCGGAGGCGCCACCCCTGTCACTACTGGGATGTAAGGCTGCAGAGGCGTTTCACCACTGGCTGACAGGGTCAAAGGATATGGCCATTGAGGCAGTAAATCAGGGGCTGCTGGTTTCAGGGGAGACAGGGGTCCATCACCTGGACTACATCCTTCTGGGACAGGGTATTTCCTGCGCCCTCTCGACTGGTGATATGATCACGGCAAGGAGATTTCTCCGGGAGATGGCATCAGTATTAAACAGGGGTACACAGAATGACAGGTGCTTTTATTATTACCTGGTTGCCTGGGAGGCCATGCTTAGGAGGGACATACCCCATGCAATCCAATATGCAGAAACCAGTTTAAAGCTGTGTGAGGAACTGGGTGCACCCTGGCAGGAGTTTCTGACCCGGCTAATATTGACCCATATTTCTCATGAGAAGGGTGATGACAAGATGGCCCGTTCTTATCTTGCAAAGGCAAGAAGCTTTGCCCGTAAGGCAAAAAGCCCATTTTGCGAATATATGTACCTGCTGACTACTACCCGGTTTCTGTTGAATCGTGGTGATGAGAAGGAGGGGCTTCAGGCGCTTCAGCAGGCAATGATCATCGGGAGGGAGAAAGGATTGGTAAACTTCTGGGGCTGGCAGTCTGATGTCATGTCAATGCTCTGTGCAAAGGCCCTTGATGCAGGCATTGAAGTGGAGCATGTACAGGAGCTTATCAGGAAGCGAAAACTAAATCCCCCCATGCCCCCCTTTGTAAAAGGGGGGCATGGGGGGATTGAAATCGAGAGATGGCCCTGGCCTTTGAAGGTCTACACGATGGGGAGGTTTTCCGTGGTCAGGGATGGCGAAATTATAAAGTATAAAGGAAAGACCCAGCGAAAGCCCATGGAGATGCTAAAGATTCTCATTACATTGGGGGGACGCAATATCAAAGAAGACAAGATGAGGGAGACCCTCTGGCCTGAGGCAGGTGACGATTCCGCCCACTCCGCCTTTACTTCAACCCTGTCGCGTCTTCGCAAACTGATCGGCCATGAGTCCGTTACTCTTTCTGAAGGGGTGCTGTCCCTCAATCCCAGTTATTGCTGGGTAGATCTCTGGGTCTTAGAGCGACTGCTTACCGAAGCAGAAATGAGCAAATATTCCCCCTTAGATAACAAACTCCTCCGCCTCTACCACGGCCCATTCCTGGTTGAAGAAGAGTCCGCCTGGGTGCTTCCCCTCCGCGAACGTCTGTCCTCAAAGTTCATCCGATATCTGCGTTCCCGCGGGCGCCTGCTGGAGCAGGCAGGAGAATACGAACAGGCCATCACCCTGTATCAGAAAGGCATCGAGGCAGACCCCTTAGCAGAAGGACTCTACCGCTGCCTCATGGCCTGCTATCACGCCACCGGCAGTCACGCCGAGGCCGCAGCCGTCTACCGTCGTTGCCAGAAGACTTTACATGCACTGCTTGGCATCCCGCCGTCGCCGAAAACGGATAGCCTGTATATGAAAATCAGGAATAACAGCACTTCTTAGATTAATCCCTCGGTGAACTGGGGTATCCTGTCATGCTGAACTTGGTTCAGTATAACTTAATGTACACTATAAAAAATCAGCAGGCTTTTTAAGAAGCACTGTGTCTAAACTCCTTCTAATTTCTCACCAATTAGCTCGAGGGCTTCATTTATCCACTTCATGTCACATCTCAGCCCTGCATCTATCAGTGATTGAATCAGGGGAGATGCTTTTGAAATCTGGTTTTTCTTTTTTGCAAGAAGGATAATGCCTACAGTTCCCCGTAAGGGAATGCCAAGACTACGAGCACATTTCCGTGCAGCCAGATCATCGAGAATGGCTTCAGATCCTGAATGAGCCACAGCATATGATAAAACCTCCGATTCTCCTTTACCCAGGTCCCACCCAGCAATGGCAGGGTCAATTGGAACAGCAATTTCTGATTTCTTGACCCCTGGTGAGGCAAAGAATGATTCCCAAACTAAGGGGTCTTCTTTGGAGCTTACAACTTCATCTATCACGGCTTTGGGGATAACGAGAGTTTCACACAATTCAGTTAATAGTATCAGGTGACCAATCCGGTTAAGCAAAATAAGAGGAGATGCGTTGCAAACCCAAAGATCAGGCACGATCAAGCTCCTCTTTGATTTCTTCTATTGTATATTGAAATGGAGAGACTCCATATTTCGCCAGTGCAAATATGAAGTCTGCCCTCGATAGTCCTGCAATTTCAGCGGCCTTTTCCTGCGAAATCATTCCCATTTCATACCATTTTGAAGCGGCTGTAAGACGCAGCTCTCGTGCTAAACCTTCAGGATCCTCCCTGAGCGCTGAAAATGCCCCTTCCGGCATTTCAAGTTTTAATATTATAGACATATTATTTTTCCTCCATATCCTTTTCCCTTTTCTATCATAAAGACATAATAGATGTAAAAATGTTCAAGAAATGCAAATGGTAAAAGCCTTGATCTCCTCTGATAAAACTACAGCTTCAGATTCACCAGCGCCAAATTCTTCTTTCAGTTTATCAACCTTCTTTTGATTCCTGGGACTTCGAACTTCAATCCATATTATAAATCTCTCTAATAAGGTGAAGCTTTCCTGCCCTGGCAAAACTAATAATTGGGCTGCTATCAGAAACGGTAAGGCTTTCCACTTATTCTTTCCCCACCTTTTCAGCATCTTCCCTCTGACGCTGAAGCTCTTCAGGCGGAAAGTCTGCCATTGGTATGTCATACATCGCCATTAAATCAAAAAGCTCTTGCCTGCTTATCTCTAGTAGATCAGCTGCCTTTCCCTGCGATATCTCTCTCTTCCGTAAAAGCTCTATTATAAAGGTCTCCTTACCTCTTTTTAAGGCATCTTTGTCTTTTAGTCCTTTCTCCGGCAATTCCATCGGGAATTTTAAGACTACCTGTTTTGGCATTAAATAACCCACCTTTTTGATAACCGTAAAGAGCCATTCTTAGCATAGGAATAAATGCAATACCTGTCAAGGATTCCTTTATTCAAGGATTCATTTATTCTATTTATTCAGTATTGACAGCAAAATCTACTCCTGCTACTCTAACCTCGAAAAAGCAATTCATAGTACTGAAAGCCTGCCACGCGTGGTTGGTATTGTATTGGGGCGACACTGATGCAAGAGAAACAACTAACAAGACATAAAGACATTGAAAGACTCTCATTTCTGACGCAAGAGGAGAGGACTGCGGTCATGGAATTCTCAGAGCAAATCAGGAAGCGGTTCGGCTCTATGATAAAAGAAAGAATCTGACATAGATATTCTATTAGTCCTCAGCAGTCTGTCATGGGAAATCAAGAGGTCTATATCAGAGCAGGCTGCGGAAGAAAACATGAAGCACAATGTGCTTATCTCTACGGTAAGGTACGATGTATCTGCATGGGATGATCCGGTTATAAAGGCATCGCCTTTTGCTAAAACCGTCAGACGAGAGGGCGTATGGCTGTAACCCATGAGGGAGATTATCAGGACTTTGCCATAATATCGGATGAGGAAGCTAAAGGGGCTTTAGATGCTGCAACAAATCTGATAAGCGTATTAAAAGCCGCTTTAGAAAGACTTTTAGAGGAAATATGAGGGGGACAAAAGGTATTTTCAGGAGACAGAGGTACTGTATCAGAAGATAAAAGGCGCCGGGTAGCGATATATGGCGTCTTCATCAGGTATGATTACAGGTTGGAGGCCGTATCTCCGGAGTTTGAAATGGGGAGGGTTTCGCCCTTTTACGGAATAGCAACTTCCTTTTCTTTTACAACACTTGAAAGTGAATTAAGTATGAAATCCTTTGCATCAAGTATTTCAAGGAGAACTGGTTCCCCATTCTTAGAAAAGTGAATAATCATCTGCCCCTCTTCTTCAGCATAATCTATTTGTTTGTCTGAAAGTTCAATAAGAAGGGCATCTACATCTTTACTGTACTTAATCTTTCTCATATCTGGACCTCCTCCCCGGATAAACGGTTACAATATAACTTGTATCATTTCGCGTTTCATAAACAACTCTAAGAACGTGCGTATCGTCAAATTTATTCTGGGCGATACATCTATCTTTATAGCCTTAATCTATTCTATCAGGATTCCTGACAGCGTCTTCAACAATTTCTTTTGACACAGCTATGCCGTGAGATTTCAGCAACTCAATTTTCTCCAATGAATGCAGGCTAAACTCAATCAGCACAATATTCTTCTCATAACCCTGTATCTCATATTATATTTTTTCTCATAGCTGTATAGCTCTTCACTCAACTTTGTAAGGACCTTATCAGTAGAAAGGGCGCCACTGCTAACTTGATGGATAAACCTTTTTTCGTCATGAGTTGAGGACTTTTATTAATTTTCATAACGTTATATTTACTACACATGGCATAGCGATGTCAAGAAATTGAGACCCTTTCCAACGGGGGAGGAAAATCCCCTCTCATGAAATGGGGGAGGGCAGGCATGCCCTGTGTAAAGTCAAAGGGGTGGGATGGGGATATTTTCTAGTAAAAAATATTTCAAGTTTCCATGAATCTGTGACGGATCTGTGACTTTCGGTGTGGTATTGTATGCAGGAAAACTAAAATTTAATGATACCACAGACCTCCTGTACGATTTTGTGATATATCCAACAGCGAATCCCATCGGTGCGGCAGATCTGACATCGGAAGGTTGGGGCGCTGCGGATGCAGGGCACGTAGCTCCGGATTACTTTGTCCACTTACATCTAATGGGGACACAATCCCTACGCCCTCTCCCGTTCCGGAACCCGAGACATTCGCCTTAATGGCAATGGCCCTACACACATGATGGAAGCACACACCCAGCTTCGCCCCCTCCTGTGCCGGAGCCGGGGATGCTTTGGCTCCTCATTCCAGGTTTTCCTGCGTTGGGCCTCTGATCATGAAAGTGCTTTGGATGACAAAATCAGCTTGGGTTGGCCTAAATGCGGGTAGCTATGAGTTGGTTACTTCCCCCACCTGAGGAAGCTAAAGGGGCTTTAGATGCTGCAACAAATCTGATAAGCGTATTAAAAGCCGCTTTAGAAAGACTTTTAGAGGAAATATGAGGGGGGCAAAAGGTATTTTCAGGCAAAAGATATGAGGGCTTCCATAATTGGAATTATAATGGGCACATTAAGTGTCCACTTTTTCCATCATACCCCAAGCAAATGGATTGATTAAACTGTTTAGATAAAAAAACACTATCATGGCAAAGTTGCATTGTCAAACCGTGAATGCACTGGGTTAGCAATTCTCGATGAAATATCAGGCGACTTTCCGTAAGACCTTCCTGCAGCGGTTTGCAATGGAGCAGGTGACATCTGTAACGGCCGGACATACGAGGGCGTCAAAAATACCTGTTACCATGACGCAGATGATTATATTGTCTGACTATGAATATCAGATTAACTCCTGTATATTCAGGGACATTCAACCGATGAGAATTCCATGAGTGTGAGAACATTGATTATGGAAAATCATTTGAAAAGACTTGTTGAATATCGGGATACGTTTCTGCCTTATCAGAGAAGAATTACTTTATGTCTCGTCCTGATCAGTTTATTTCTGTCATTTAACACAAAATACTGTATTGCCGTCCCTGCTGTTCCCAATGAATCTGTGATAGAGGGAACAGTGCAGGAATTTTCAATAGTATCTTCCAACCTGCTTAATATTATGCCGGAACAGACACTATACAGACTAACTATTTTAATTGAATCTTATGAAAATGCTGATACTGATGCAGACTACTTGAGTGATAAGAAAGGCAAAACTGTCCAGCTTTATTCAAAAGAGAAAATATCCCCTGAAATATTTGGTAAAAGGGTTTGGGTAAAGGTACGATATGCCGGTGATGAAAGAGGGGGTCTTTACTGGATAAAAGAGATTAGCATGATCCCTGTCAAATAAAGTAGATAGATAAATGATTAAAAAGTTTATTATTTATTGTCTTACCCTATCAGTGTTAAGTCTTGGGGTATCGGATGTATCCTTCGCTGTACCGGCATCTCCTGAACTCTCTGAGGTTGTCCAGCCTGATGGAACAGTCATTAAAGTAAGGATCAGGGGGGATGAATGGAACAACCGGATTGAAACGGCTGATGGTTATGTCATTGGAAAAGCTGTAAGCGGTAAATGGCATTACATTTCCCGCTATGAAGGCGATACCCCTGTTCTCAGCGCCACACTTGCCCACAAAGCACCTAAACCTGCGTTACGAAGATATTTACGGCCTAGTCCAGATTTCAAGAAGCCTAATCCAAACAAAGGGTTAACACATAGCTCAAATGAATATTTTCTTATCGAAAACAGACAGCCTTCAGAATACGACAGAGGTTTGGAGCTAATAAGCAGCGGTATCGGTGGTCTTGCCATCTGGCATATTGATGACAGCAAGACAAGTAATAATGCCGAATGCTATCCACCGAATAACTGCATGGTCAATCACTACAGAGTGGCCCTTGAGCAAGCTGATGGTTTATGGAACCTTGAAAAGAATAATAATCCGGGTGACACAGGCGATCTTTTTCCCGGGAGTTCTAACAATACATCATTTACATACAGTTCCACCCCTGACAGCAAACTTTATAGCGGCAGTGCCGGCAACGTAAGTGTTACTTCAATCAGTGCTTCCGGTTCCACGATGACCGCAATGTTGTTGGCCTCCGGCCCAACAACCACGGCATCCCCCGCAAGCGGCATATATAACTCTGCACAGAGCGTAATCCTTTCATGCAGCGATGGTACAGGCTCGGGGTGTGACAATATTTATTATACGACAGACGGCACGATTCCAGGTACGAGTTCAGATGTCTATTCAGGTTCGATAAGTCTTTCAGCTTCAGCAACCCTCAAGTATTTTGCTGTAGACAACACGGGTAACATCGAGGTGGTGAATACAGAAGCATATGACATTACAACGCCTGTTCTAAATACCCTCAATGTGAGTAAGGCCGGAGCAGGCAGCGGCACAGTGATCTCAACACCACCCGGCATTGACTGTGGTGAGTATTGTTCTGCATCAGTGATAGCTGACGATGTTGTGTCTCTTACGGCTGTACCGTCAGGTAACTCTCTCTTCGCCGGATGGAGCGGTGACTGCAGCGGTACTGTCCCATCCACTTCCGTTACCATGGATTCCGGCAAGACCTGCACTGCAACATTCATTGTTGGACTTCTTGGTGAGTATTACAATAATAGTGATCTTACAGATCCCGGCCTGATACGAATTGATCCTGTAATTGATTTTGACTGGGGCAGCGGGTCTCCTGATATTGAGATAGATGCAGATACTTATTCTATTCGCTGGACTGGCAAACTGCTGGTAGATTATGACGAGACATATATTTTCCATGCCGTTACGGACGATGGTGTCAGACTATGGATAGATGGGCATCTTGTGTTGGATTACTGGCAGACCGGAGGGGTATCACTCAATAATACAGTGGATCTGATGTCCGGAATACATGACATCAAGGTGGAATTCTTCAAGGATACAGGTGAGGCACTTGCACAGCTCTACTGGTCATCATCTTCAACCCCATATGGGATTATCCCGAATGATCACCTCTATCCGCCGGATGTGACCGGGATAGACTTTACTGATTTGCTTCTCGACTCTGACAGCGACGGATATAGTGATGTGGATGAGACTGCCGCTGGCAGTGATCCTTTGAACGCAGCCAGCACCCCGGAAGTCTGCGACGGTGTAGACAATGATTTAGATGGGCAGATAGACGAGGGTGTCAAAAACACCTACTACCGTGATGCGGATGCTGACGGCTACGGCAGTGCCTCAGTAACTACGCAGGCATGTGCACTGCAATCGGGTTATGTGGAAAATAATGCTGACTGCAATGACAACAATGCCTCAGTCAAGCCCGGTGCAGCAGAGGCAGACAACGGAGTGGATGATAACTGTAACGGGCAGGTGGATGAGGGTATAGTCAGGAAGGCGGCTAACCCTGATATAACTGTCAGCCCTGCAACGCTGCCCTTTGGCAGTGTCAATGTTGATTCATCTTCAGAGAGGACTCTATCTGTAAGAAATGATGGTGATGCGGGCCTGACCATAACGTCCATCACAAATCCGTCTTCATCATTCAGCAAGGTATCAGACAACTGCTCAGGCAAGACACTATCTCCATCCTCAGGCTGCACAGTAACCATCAGGTTCTCACCTGCGACTGCCGGGGCATTCAATAGCACTTTCAATATTCCATCGAACGACCCTGATGAAAACCCTGTGACTGTAGCCCTTGGCGGTTCTGCAACACCCAACAACAATAACCTGCCGACAAAGCCGAAACTTGCTAGACCTGCAAATGGAGGCAGCGCTATGACTACGACATATAGCCTGGAATGGGAAATATCAGAGGATATGGATGGAGATCCGGTAATCTATTGGCTCTACATTGGACTCGATCCGGGCTTTGCAGGTATAGATCCAGTAATAGTGTCTCATCCATCAGACAACACCAACACTGCAAAGGCGGCGGGATTCTCCGCAGGTCTGATTGGTCTATTGGGGATAATCACCTTCGGAGGATTAGCAAGAGATAAAAGAAGGATAGGCCTGTTCATCATGACCGTAATATTTGCAGGAGGTTTCATGCTTACTTCATGCGGCAGGGGAACATACAGTATCAGCGACAATAGGGTAGACGGTAAGGATTATGTAACTCACACGGTCTCCAATCTTAAGCCAAACACAACGTATTACTGGAAGGTAGTGGCTGACGATGGCAAAGGGGGGGTGACTGAGAGTGATGATTATAGCTTTAAAACAGGACAGTAAGATAAATTAGAACCGTCACGGTTTATGCTAAAACAATGCTGACAGGGCCAGTTCGGCTCTCACCTCTTTCGGGATATCTTTATCGTCGATAGAAGTGGAATCGGATGACAGCGAGGCGCCGAGATCAATATTCACCAGCCAGAGGTTCAGTCCCAGGCCAGCCGTATAAACCATGCCAATATCGCTTTCTGCGAGGTTTTGATATGCGCCTGCCCTTAGCTGCAATAACTTAAGCAGATTTATTTCGATGCCTCCACCGAGGTTTTGCGACTTATAATTTCCCGATGGAATAGTTGTGTCATTCTTTG
>Ga0154888_1144_pt2 | contig 10830 bp, 13 predicted proteins | sample Rifle2008BG19ft_FD_105860 | JGI IMG/M metagenome (GOLD analysis project Ga0154888, IMG submission 105860) | Thermodesulfovibrio sp. RBG_19FT_COMBO_42_12
ATCTTGGCTTATATCATAAAAATCTGTGAATAATCTGGGTTAATACCAGATAAATATTGTTCCTCAACTAATAATCTATTCCTTTCTGCGGCTCGATGCCTTGTTTGTAAGCATGCTTAATCTCTTTCATTTCTGTAACTGTATGTGCCCTTTTTATCACCTCGGGATGGGCATCTCTGCCGGTCAATATAAGGTGCATGAGCAAGGGCTTACTTTCAATCAATTCCAGCACCTGAGGGAGATCTATTAGTTTCAAATTAAGTGCATTATTGATTTCATCAAGGATTAAGATGTCAAAATTTCCTGAGGACATCTTCTCCTTTGCAAGTTTTAAAGCATCCTGAGCATCCGCCCTATGTTCCTGATGAGTGTATTTATTCCCCCTTATTCCGCAAAATCCCTTCCCCGTGAGATGAAGTTCAACATTTGGAGAAAATCTTTTTATACTGTCAATCTCCCCTGAATACATATCGCCTTTAATAAACTCTATAATGCAAACCCTCATGCCATACCCCGCAGCCCTCAAGGCTATGCCTAATGCAGAGGTAGTCTTTCCTTTTCCATGACCTGTCATAACGATGACAAGACCAACCTTTTCCTTAGGTTCAAATTTTTTAAGTTTGAGACCTTCCATCTTTATTCCTGAAATTATTGGAATTATTTGAATAAAATTATATCAAAGTACAGCAAAAAGTTGATAATTACTTCAGATATGATAGAATTTGATTAAACTGTAGAAATAGAAATGGGATGTAGATAATATTTGTATCCGTTTTTGTTAAGCTGATAACTGCTGGAACAAAAGGAGGAAAAAATGGCTTACACACAAAAGGATTACTCAAAACTTATCGGTATGGAGGGGTTTAGTGAAACACTCTTGAAAAATCATTTTACCCTCTATCAGGGGTACGTGACGAACACCAATAAGGTACTCGATATCCTTACGCAGATGATAAAGGATGGAAAGACAGGTATCCCGGAATTTGCTGAACTGAAAAGGAGGATAGGCTGGGAATTTAATGGTATGAGGCTTCATGAGTACTACTTTGAAAACCTTGGAGGCAAGACCCAGCTTGATAAAAATGCGCGGCTCATAAAAAAGATAACCGGGGATTTTGGCAGTTACGAGGCATGGGAAAAGGACTTTAAAGCAACAGGGACAATGAGAGGCATAGGCTGGGTTGTTCTTTATCAGGACGTCACCAATGGCAGGCTCATTAACTTCTGGATAAACGAGCATGATGTGGCACATCCCGCAGGCTGTAATCCTATATTGATAATGGATGTCTTTGAACATGCCTTTATGCTCGATTATGGGCTCAAGAAGGCTGATTATATAGAGGCATTCTTCAAGAACATAGATTGGAGGGCAGTAGAAGCAAGACTTAACCTAACATAAAATGGTTCACATCAACTGAGGATAGAGTATTTGAGCGGTTTCTTTTGCCGATAGTCAAATACAGTATATTAAAATAAAGAGGCAAAAGCCTCGGTCTACGACTCGTAGAGAGGTCGGAACGACCGAGAATGAGCGAGAATACTCTATTCTCGGTTCAATCATAAAAATTTATGAATAATCCGGGCTTAATGGCGACTAATACTAAGACGGAACATTTTGCAGGGCGAACGACAAGCTTGAATTGATATTATTGACTTAAAACTTTATTCCGAAATCAGGCATAAATCTTCCAAAGACCCTTATCTGATCTGTAAGAAGCATGATACCAAAGATAATTAAGAGCAGGCCGCTTATAATCATTATTGTTCGCATATATCTCACAAGCCTTTTCGAATAGATTAAGAAACTATTTATGGCAATCGCTGATATAAAAAATGGCAGTGCAAGTCCGAGTGAATATACTGCAAGGAATTTAAGACCATAAAAAGCTGAGCCTTTTGAACCTGCATAAACAAGGATTGTACCGAGAATCGGTCCGATGCAAGGACTCCATCCGGCAGCGAATGTCATACCCACAAAAAACGTCCCTATGTACCCCCCTGGCTTTCCAACAAGATGTAGTTTTTTATCCTTCATGAGAAAATCGAGTTTAAGAAACCCTGCTATGAAAAGACCGAAGATTATGATTAATATGCCACCAATTATTCTTATTACATTCAGGTGCTCAAACAACAAACTCCCTATTGCTGATGAAGATGCACCAAGCGCAATGAATACCGAAGAAAAGCCGGATATGAATGCAATTGAGTTTGTTATTGTCAGGTATCTGATCCTTTTTCTATCGACATCACCGGTAAGGTCTTCAAATGAAATACCGGTTATAAAAGACACATAAGAAGGTATAAGCGGTAAAACACATGGGGAAAGGAAAGATAATACACCGGCAAGGAATGCTAAAGGGAATGATATGTCTTTCATCCCGCTACCCTAACGCGCACATTCTGAAGGGTCTCCTTTAATCTTTTCTATTGCATGAGGGATAACGTCTAAGATAACTGACAGGCTTTCTTTTACTGCTTTAGGACTTCCCGGAAGATTTATAATGAGCGAGTTTCCTTTCACACCAGCTACTGCCCTTGAAAGCATCGCCCTGCTTGTTTTTTTTAATCCCTCTGAGCGCATAGCTTCGGCAATGCCTGGCACCTCTTTATCAATAATTTCAAGTGTTGCCTCAGGAGTTACATCTCTTGCAGAAAGACCTGTCCCACCGGTTGTGAGTATCAGATCAACCTTCCTGCTGTACTCTATGAGTTTTTCCTTTATAAGGATTTTTTCATCAGGTATGACCTCATAATACTTTAACTCAGCACCAATCTTTTTTATCATCTCTCCAATCAATGGACCACTTAAATCTTCACGTTCACCTTTTGATCCCTTATCACTTACAGTTAAGACAGCAACGGAAATCACGAATTACGTCCCCATCTCCCAGCTCTTCAGATATTTTTTCTGCTCTTTAGCTAGGGTATCTATCCTTATCCCTATTGCCTTAAGCTTTAGCCGGGCAATCTCTCTGTCGATTTTCTCTGGGACACCATAGACCTTATTCTCAAGCTTCCTGCTATTTTTTGCTACATACTCAGCACAGAGGGCCTGGTTTGCAAAACTCATGTCCATAACTGCAGAGGGATGTCCCTCTGCAGCGGCAAGGTTGACAAGTCTACCTTCGCCGAGCAGGTATATCCTTCTGTTATTCTTCAAGGTATATTCCTCAACTGAATCCCTCACCATCCTTCTGTTTTTTGAAATCTTTTTCAGGTTATCTATTGATATCTCAACATTAAAGTGGCCCGAGTTACTGAGTATCGCTCCGTCTTTCATCAGTGTAAAGCATCCCTTTGAAATAACATCAATATCCCCGGTCGATGTAACAAAGATATCTCCTGTCTTTGAAGCCTCCCTTATGGGCATTACCTCAAAACCATCCATTGTTGCCTCAAGTGCTCTCAAGGGGCTTACCTCTGTAACGATAACCCTTGCACCCATACCCTTCGCTCTCATTGCAATACCCTTGCCGCACCATCCATAACCAGAGACAACAAAAATAGAGCCGGCAATTAATCTATTTGTCGCCCTCATTATTCCATCAATAGTGCTCTGCCCGGTGCCATAGCGATTGTCAAATAGATACTTCGTATATGCATCATTCACTGCGATTATCGGATATTTCAGAACACCCTTCTCTGCCATTGCCCTCAGGCGTATAACGCCCGTAGTAGTTTCCTCGGTACCACCTAATAAATTTTTGATCAACTCTTTTTTCCTCTTGTGAAGAGTTGATACAAGATCAGCACCATCGTCCATGGTAATATGAGGCTTTAATGAAAGAGCATCATTTATGTGTTTGTAATATATCTTGTTGTCCTCCCCTTTTATCGCAAAAACCGGGATATTTGAAAATTTAACAAGGGAAGCGGTAACGTCATCCTGTGTGCTTAAGGGGTTAGAGGCACAGAGAGAGACCTCCGCACCACCTGACTTCAGGGTTTCCATAAGGTTAGCTGTCTCTGTCGTAACATGAAGACATGCGGATATCCTGAAACCTTTCAGGGGTTTCTCTTTTTTAAAGCGTTCTGCGATACCCCTGAGCACAGGCATCTCCTGTGCTGCCCACTCGATTCGCAATTTACCTTTCTTTGCTAAATTAATGTCTTTTATATCGTTTTTTACCATCATTCCCCCTATATATTAGTTATCAGTCAATAGTCATTCGATAGATTGGTGACTATTGACCACTGACTTTTCAAAGTCCTGTTTCCCTCTTCAGGGTCTCTGCCATATCAGTTTTTTCCCATGTAAAATCAGGGTCATTTCTTCCAAAATGTCCATATACCGCTGTCTTTTTAAAGATTGGTCTCCTGAGATTCAATGTCTCGATTATCCCCTTTGGTGTAAGATTAAAATTTTTCCGTATTGTCTTTTCAATATTCTCTGAAGGTATTTTTCCAGTCCCAAATGTCTCAACAAGTAAAGATACCGGTTCGGGTATTCCAATAGCATATGCCATCTGAACTTGAACCCTTTCAGCTATCCCTGCCGCAACAATATTCTTTGCTATATACCTCGCCATATAAGAACCTGACCTGTCTACCTTTGAAGGATCCTTTCCGGAGAAACAGCCGCCGCCGTGACTCCCGACTCCCCCATAACTGTCAACAATAATCTTTCTGCCTGTAAGGCCCGTATCGCCCATTGGACCTCCAACAACAAAACGGCCTGTCGGATTTACGTAATATTTAACATGCTCCTCATCGAGAATCTCTTCAGGCACCGTAGGCTTAATTACCTTCTCAATCACATCTTCCCTTATCTCTTTAAGTGTAACCTCCGGGCTATGCTGGGTCGAAACAACAATGCTGTCTACCCGAACAGGTTTGCTATTTTTGTATTCAATAGTTACCTGTGTTTTGCCGTCAGGCCTCAAATAGCCAAGGACATCCTTCCTTCTGGCCTCTGCCAACCTCATAGCAAGCTTATGGGCAAGCAATATCGGAAGTGGCATAAGTTCTTCAGTCTCGTTACATGCAAATCCAAACATCAAGCCCTGATCCCCAGCGCCTCCTATATCAACACCCAGAGCAATGTCAGAGGATTGTTCGTGAATTGAAGTGATCACCGCACATGTCTCATAATCGAATCCATATTTTGCCCTTGTATATCCAATATTTTTTATAGTATCTCTTATAATATCTGGTATCTCAACATAACAGTTTGTTGTGATCTCACCGGCCACAAATGCCAGCCCTGTTGTAACAAGTGTCTCACATGCGACCCTGGCAGTTGTATCCTTAGCAATTATTGCATCCAGTATTGCGTCAGAGATCTGATCTGCTATCTTATCCGGATGCCCCTCTGTTACAGACTCTGAGGTAAAGAAATAATTCTTTCCCAACATGCTTCACCCCCTAAGTAACCATAGAATTTATTGTCTAAACTAACATTTATACGAAAATAATATTTTAACACAATTATTGAGAAAATAGCCGACGTTTTATTGTTTGCTTATGTGAGGAAATAGTTCCTGAAAACCATGCACTTTGCTGCGATTAATTGACAAGCACTATGACATCCGATATCTTTATCTCTACAAACCCAACAAGAAGATTATATTCTTCAAATACCATTGCATTTTTGAGCATATATCTTTCTGGTTGTATCAGTCTTCCTCATGTGGTATATTGTCTTTACATGCACTTTTTCCAATGGTTTTTTATGCAACACTTTAAGATTTAATCCTTGCTTAATATCGGGTAAATACGGAGGTATACGATATGAAACACATTACAAATATCCAGATTATATTTTACAGCATGTATGGACATATATATCGTATGGCAGAAGCGGTTGCAGATGGTGTTAAAATGGTTGAAGGAACCGATGTTGCCATTTATCAGGTACCTGAGATTGTCCCGCAGAATATCCTTGAAAAAATTGGCGCTGCAAAGGCGAGGGAGGTATTTGCACATATACCTGTCGCAAATGTTGAACAACTATCTGAGGCCGACGCAATAATCTTTGGTACACCTACGAGATTCGGTAATATGTGTGCACAGATGAGGAATTTCCTCGATCAGACCGGCGGTTTATGGGCAAAAGGTGCACTAATAGGTAAGGTAGGCAGCGTATTTACATCAACAGGCACTCAACACGGAGGCCAGGAAACAACGATCATCGGTTTCCATACTACCCTGCTACATCACGGTATGATAATAGTGGGGATTCCGTATTCCGAAAGTCGCATCTTAAATATGACGGAGATTACCGGTGGCACACCATATGGGGCATCAACCATCGCAGGTCCTGACGGCTCAAGATGGCCCAGCGAAAACGAGCTGGCCATAGCAAGTTTTCAGGGAAAACATGTAGCAGATATCACAAAGAAACTCGCGGGATAGAAGTAAGGGGCACTAATACCCTCTTTCGTACCTCTCACTCTCACAAACTTCTCGTACTTCATCCTTTACGAGTTTTCCGTCTTCCCAAACCCTTTCATGAATCTTATTACATCTTGTGTACGCATCGTAATCTACCGGCTCAGCACGATAAACACCCCGTCCATCTTCGGTTCTGTACTCCACAGGCCTTCCAGATGCTGCTGCCTCTCTTGATGCCTTCATGGAAATATCAACAAGTGTTGCGCCAACCACTGCGCCAATTGCTGCCCCGATAACACCACCTCTCCACGGATGTCTATGGTCAAGAAGTGCCCCTGCAACACCCCCGATAGCAGCGCCGGTCCCCGCACCCTGGGCATGATATGGCGTGCAGCCAAAGAGCGAAATCAGCAGGGATAAGACCAACATTAAGGATACAATTTCCTTCATACGACCTCCTGCTCCAATATATTTTTCAGCCACTGATTTACTGAACTTTGAATTATTATAATATAATGTTTCCCTCTGTATCTATATAATAGTATCATAAAATTCTGCTTGAGGTGTAAAATGAGAAAATCAATACCAACCATGGTAAGTAAAGGAAATGTGTCTGTGCTTGACAGATTGCGTCTCCTTAATAAAACACAGATGCATGCAGTCCTTGCAACTGACTCAGACGGGCAACCCTATACATCACTCATTGCCTATGCACTTACACCTGATACGGAAAAAGTTGTGTTTGCTACCCCAAGGGCCACTCGGAAATTTAAAAATATCCTGAAAAACAGGCTTGTTTCTCTTCTGATTGATACACGATCGAATACCGAAAGAGACTATATGGATGCTGAATCTGTCACCATCCTGGGCAAAGCTTATTCTTTGAGAAGAGGGAAAAAGTGGTCAGAGCTAACTGAGATTCTCAAAAAGAAACATCCTGAGCTTATTGAATTCATTGATTCTCCGGAAACAGCAATTGTATGCGTAGAGATAAACCAGTGCATCCATGTCACACGATTTCAGAGCATTTCAGTGTGGCATGCGAGGTGAACTCAACTTATTAATTTCATCTCTCTCAGCACATTTAAGGCTTTCAGCGCACTCTTCTCCTTGTCTTTTATCTCACACATAATATCAAAATGAAGACCTTCCGTCTCTTTGATGAATTTTCTGAAATCATTAATATTAATAGACCGTGCATGGGTACCGATCCTCTTATTCTTTTCCTGGCTACTGTAATCTACAATTGGCACCCCGTCTTTACCAGACCAGGTGGAACATACCTTAGATAAGGCATCTCTGACCCTCTCACCATTGTTCCTACACCTAAAGTGAAATACATCAAAGACAACCGGAATTTTTATTTCTTCATGAATTTGAAGACAATCTTCAACGTTATAGAGCCGATCATCATTTTCGATGACGAGTCTTCTCTTTATCCTATCTTCTAAACGTTTATACCTCTCGATAAACCTTTTGATACCCTGTACTTTATTCCCATAAACTCCCCCTACATGAATTTGAATCTTAGCAGTCTCATCAACACCTGACAAATCTAATACGTCAGCATGGTACAAGAGTTCCTTCACACTGCGTTGAAATATCTCCTTATCCGGTGAATTGATAAGGATAAACTGGTCCGGATGCATAGAGACACGCATCTGATGTTTTTTAATAAAAGCACCTATTTCCCTAAAGGTTTCTTTAAATACCCTCTGCCACGGAAACTCGCAGACAGGATGCGAGGCAAAAGGGATCAAATCCGAAGAGATTCTAAAAAAGAATAATTCGTGTTTGCGATTGAATTTTAAAGTTTCCAAAAGGCAGGCGAGATTACTTTCAACAGTCCGTGCTATTCTCTCTTCGGAATAAGATGCCAGGCGAAAGCCTTGAGAACTGCGGCAGGGTAAACTTAAATTAATGCATGGGTACCCTATCTTCATGTTCGTTCAGGGTCAATTCGTTCGTTCTTCCTTACCATAATAAACCAAAAAGACATGATAATTGTTTATAATTATACATTAAGTAAAAGGCTGAGGCATCAGTCTTCAAAGGCATGATAATCGAAGAAACTATACTTATCAATGCAGAGATGGATAAAGTATGGGAGACGTTTACTGATCTCACATGCTGGGAAGACTGGAATACTGTCATGAGAAACGTTTGTTCCGTCGAAAAGTACCTTTCTATCGGAGGCAATATTTTGTGCTCTTTCCGTCCATTTTTATTGCCCATTAAGGCTGCAATCAGGGTCGAAGAAGTAATACCTCACAAGCAAATTGTGTGGTCTGCTAAAAAAAAGGGGTTCTCTGCGCGAAATAAATTCACTTTTCAGAGCAACGAAAGGGGCGTGATAGTTACAAGCAGGGAAACATTTAGCGGCGCCATCGTGAAATCTCTGGGTTTCCTCCTCCCCAAAAGGAAAATGCGGACTCTTATAAAGACTTTTTTGAGAGATCTTAAGAATGCATCCGAAAAGCAGTTAGTTCTATAAATTTTCTTACTTCCCTTTTCTTCGCATTTCTTCTGCAAGCCTATAAAGCAAGGATTCAAGAGGCACAGGATCCCTTCCCGTAATTTCCCTGAAACGATTATGCGAGGGGATGGTATCGTTTCTCAGGCCCTCAGCGAGTGCCATGCCGATATTACTGGGAACTCCCGTAAGAAGTCCGATCCACCGTGAGGATGCCCGAATTGTTAAGAGGGGAACAGGAATGATGATATTTTTAAATCCGCGAATTGATTTGCCGCACAGCGCAAGGAGGTCACGATACCTCACAACGTCTGATCCTATCTCAAAAATCTCGTGCCCATTGATGGGTCGGGAAATCAGTTTTTCGAGAACACTTACTGCATCCTCAAGGGCAATGGGTGCACACAGAGAGCTAACCCATCGAGGCGTTATCATCAAGGGAAGACGCTTTGCAAGATAGTATACCATGAGATACGACAAACTACAGATTGCTAACAAGACACTTGCGCGAACTTCCCCAACCGGAATACCATAAGAGGCGAGGGCTTGACCTGTCTTCATTCTACTCTCAAGGTGAGGAGATAATTTCTGGCCCTCGGGAATGATACCCCCGAGGTACAGTATTTTCCCAACGCCAACCTGTTGAGCTGCAAGGCCTGCAGCATTGGATAGTTTTATATCGAGCTCCACAAAATTTTTTGCCGCAAGTGAATGGATGAGATAGACCAAGGTTTCTGCACCATGAAGAAAATTCTCCGCGCTTGACGTATCGAGTAAATTGACCTGCCTCCAGGTAAGGCGATCATGCTGTAAAACTTCAGTCTTTTCTCTTTTACTGTATGCAGCTATTATTTCATTCTCTGAAGAATCGAGAAGTCTTTTGATGAAATTTTGACCGACACATCCCGAAGCACCTAAGACTGCAATTTTCATATGTTTTTATTCCACTTCAGTTCTACAAATGTTTTCATATCCGATTGTAATATAAACTATAACAAAATAGGATATTCCTTTCTACTTGCTTCTGTGCTTATAACACATTTAGGCCCGGATTATTCATAAAACTGTGCAAACAAGCCGGGATAGAGTATTTGAGCGGATTTTTTTGCCGATAGTCAAATACAGTATGTGAAAATAAAGAGGCAAAAACCTCGGTCTACGACTCGTAGAGAGGTCGGAACGACCGAGAATGAGCGAGGATACTCTATCCCGGCTTGTATCATAAAAATCTATGAATACTCTGGGCTAAACGTCATGCTTAACTTAGGATATATTATTCTGAATTTGGTTCAGAATCTCCTATGGCTTAATCCATACCGGCATCTATATTTTGTCTTTTGAAAGTGTTCTTTTAGTGATATAATTGAAGTCAGCAAGGATCACATTATGGAGCAGTTACTCTTTTTTTTAGGTCTCTGGAGCATCAAACCCATCTCATGGGGTGAGGTTATAGGGCTTTTTTTATTTATTGCAGGATTTGTGATTGGTATGGGTGCTGTAACGGTTATCGACCTCCATGGATTTTTAGGCAGAAAATCTCCTTACTGGACAGAGGCAACTATAAGGACTCATAAGGTTACAAAACCACTTATCTGGCTGGGGATGTTTTTAGCCATTTCAGGTGGTGTGATATTTTATAGCGCCGCCGGCTTTTCAAGGGTTGCATTAATTCATGCAATTCTGGCGATTATTCTTATCCTTAATGGTTCTTTTCTCTCCTTTTACGTGAGCCCACAACTTTTAAAAAGAGAGAAGGAGGGAAAGGCCCGCGAAATCCTTCCTGCTGATTTACGAACAAAGATCGCCATGAGTTTTGTTGTCTCAATCACCGGATGGTGGAGTAGTTTGTTCCTGCTCGTTTGGTATATCGTTGTCTTGCGCTGATTCAGTTTAAAGGATTGCGATACCCAGAGCGGGGTTAAACATGAGGACTAAGTAACTGGGTAAGGGAGCTGGAGTAATAATCCGGGCTAAATGAAATGGGGCACAAAGCCAAATCGTCTGTAGATTTCCTGGGCCTGTGG
>Ga0154888_1087_pt4 | contig 10569 bp, 10 predicted proteins | sample Rifle2008BG19ft_FD_105860 | JGI IMG/M metagenome (GOLD analysis project Ga0154888, IMG submission 105860) | Thermodesulfovibrio sp. RBG_19FT_COMBO_42_12
TTCTGTCCATATTACAAGCCGGCAAAAAATGATGAACTTGCCTGTATGGGCTTTCTTGTAGCAGAAACATTAATAGAAAGAGGGAAAAAAATTACTTTTGATGCGTCCGAGAAGAAGCTAAATGCTGTAACTGAAGAAACACTCATGCAAAATTTGTGCATCGTTTGTCCCTTTTACGAAAATGATTGTGATTTTATTCAGCAAAAAGAAAAATCACTGCCGTGCGGTGGTTTTACGTTGTTAGGAAATCTCCTTGAAGCAAATATTATTGGTATTGATGATATAAAATCAGGATCGCGACATAATGGACTATTCGATAAAGATAGGCGGTGAGGCCGGACAGGGGATCCAGACAATAGGGAATACCCTTGCAAGGGTATTTTCACGGTCAGGTTATCATGTCTTTACCCACCAGGATTATGAGTCCCGCGTAAGAGGTGGGCATAATTTCTTTCAGATAAGATTTTCCAACAACCCTGTAACGGCATCCAGAAACAGGATTGATATTTTAGTTGCCCTTGACAAAGAGAGTATATTGCGTTATGAAAAAGAACTTTCAGAACACGGCCACATAATCTACGACTCGATCATGATCGGTAATCCCCCTTACCCCCCTTTAGAAAAGGGGGGTAAGGGGGGATTTTTGGATATACCTTTTATAAATTTAGCCATAGAGCACGGCGGAAGTAAGATAATGGCTAATACTATTGCAATTGGTGCGATATTAGGAATGCTGGGGATGAAGTTAGACTTCCTCATCGGAATCATTAAAGATACTTTCAAAAAGAAAGGGGAAGGTGTTATTGATGCCAATATTAAATCTGCAAATGCAGGGTATAATTTTGCTGTAAAGGAATGCAAAAGATGCTCCTTCACCTCAGCATCCCTGACAAATTCAAAAATGCTTATATCAGGGGTCGAGGCCATTGCGCTGGGAGCAGTAGCGTCAGGATGCAAATGCTATTCTGCCTATCCCATGACACCCTCCACCGGAATAATGAATTATCTTGCAAGTAAGGGAAAAGATTATGGAATTGTCGTGGAACAGGCAGAAGATGAGATTGCTGCCATAAATATGGCTTTAGGAGCATCATTTGCAGGTGTCAGGGCTATGACAGGAACCTCGGGAGGGGGCTTCGCTTTAATGGTAGAGGGGATTTCCCTCGCTGGAATAACAGAAACACCTGTCGTGGTTGCCCTTGGCCAGAGACCCGGCCCTGCAACAGGGCTACCAACAAGGACGGAACAGGGTGAACTCCTTTTTGCACTTCACGCCGGGCATGGTGAATTCCACAGGGTCATTTTTGCGCCTGGCACACCCGAGCAGGCGTTCTTCCTTACAAATAAGGCGTTTGACCTTGCCGAGAAATACCAGATTATAGTCCTTATCATTTTCGACCAGTATCTTGCTGATTCATCATGGACATTTGATGGTTTCGATTTAAACAGGCTTAATTACACTGATTACAGACTGAGAGGTGATATATTTAAACACCTGTCTGAATATAAAAGACATGCGTTTACTGACACTGGTGTATCACCTTTCGGTGTTTCAGGCGACTCAAAACATCTCGTTGTAACAGATAGCGATGAACATGATGAAGAAGGACATATAATTGAAGATGCTGAAACGAGGATAAAGATGGTTGAGAAGAGATTATTTAAAAAATTGCCGCTTATCCGGCAGGAGATAAAACCACCATTCCTTTATGGCAGCAGTCAACCAGAGATATTAATTGTCGGATGGGGCTCTACGTATGGGGTTATGAGAGAAGTTGTTGATGTATTGTCAAAAGGCAAAAATATAGCCATGTTGCATTTCAGTGAAATCTATCCATTCCCATTAGCAAAAAATAATCCCTCACCCACCCTCCTCCCTCAAGGGGAGGGGACAAGTGAGGGAGTGGAATTTGATTATTTAACCCTCTTGAACAAAGCAAAACTGACCATTTGTATAGAGAATAATGCAACAGGACAGTTTGCACGGCTTATGAGGACAGAGACCGGATATACATTCACTGAACGGATTAATAGATATGATGGAAGGCCTTTTTTATTAGAAGATTTGATAGGAGAGATAGATGCCCGCATTGGAAGATTATAAAGGACAGACTCCTGCATGGTGTCCTGGATGTGGCAATTTCGGCATCCTGAAGGCATTTAAAGAGGCATTGGTTGAGCTTGACATAGAACCGCATCAGTTTACCATTGTCTCAGGGATAGGACAGTCAGGCAAATTTCCCCACTATCTGAAATGCAATACATTTAACGGCCTCCACGGGAGAACACTTCCGGTTGCAACAGGGATAAGGCTTGCAAACCACGACATGCTCGTAATTGCTGTTGCTGGAGACGGAGACTGCTACGGCGAGGGAGGTAATCACTTACTCCATGCCTTAAGAAGAAATATTAATGTAAAACTCCTTGTACATAATAACCAGATATACGGGCTTACAAAAGGTCAGGCATCTCCCACAAGCATGGAGGGCATGGTTACAAAAAATCAGCCCTTTGGGGTCTTTTCAGAGCAGATGAATCCCCTTGCCCTATCAGTGGCCATGGATTGCAGTTTTGTTGCCAGAGGTTTTGCAGGCGATATTGAAAATTTGAAAGAGCTCATGAAGGCGGCAATTATCCATAAAGGCTTTTCACTGCTCGATATCCTCCAGCCATGTGTGACATTCAATAAAATCAATACTTATGAATGGTATAGAAAGAGGGTCTACCATATAGAGCCTGAATACAATCCTGAAGACAGGATAGAAGCATTCAAAAAAGCGCTTGAATGGGGAGATCGTATTCCCCTCGGCATCATCTATAAGAACCACCGGCCTATTTTAGAGGAAAGAATACCTGTGATTAAGGACAAGCCCCTTGTGAGACAGTCTTTTGATATGTCGGGAATAGAGACTACTCTGAAAGAATTTTATTAAATTATAAGTGTCCATTCATTAAATCCGGTTCCGGTATTAATTCCGAATCCGGTAAAAAGTATTCATTGCATTGAACACTAAAAGAATCTTAAAAATAACTTCCGTAATACTAATAATCTTTATTCTTTTTTTTATTTCTCTCGCATATTTCGGTTATCTTGATTTTAAAAAAACATTGATTACAAAGATCTCTGCTGAATCAACTTTGCTGATCGGACAGGATGTTGTCATCGGGGATTTGTCATTCAGTCCATCATCAGGAATAAACATTTACGATATCAGCATTAAGAACCCCAAAGGCTTCGATTCCGGACAGTTTCTTCATATAAAAAGGGTTTACCTTAAAACGAAGTTCAGTGATTTTTTCAAGGGCAGATTCTATTTTAAAAATATTATCGTCTATTCGCCTGAACTAACTGTGATAAAAAACGAGAAAGGCAGATTGAATGTTTCAGATAAGCTCATGCACTTTTTCAAAAAAACATCTGCAATCAAATATCAGATAGATGAATTTAATATCGACTCGGGTATCTTTGATTTTAATAAAGACAAAAGATACAGAAATGATAATATCAATCTGCATCTGAAAAACCTGTCTACCGATCCCGGGACAAAAACCCTAATTAATGGTCATACTTCATATGCAGGTGAAAGCAAAATAAAGATTGATGGATGGGCATATCTGAAGGATGATCCAAAAAAACTGAACATCTCAATTTCATCTGATGATTACCCTCTTCCTGCATTTAAAGATCTTTTAAACAAACACAAAATAAACGCCGGGATTGAAAAAACAAATGTAAATCTTGAACTTCCATCCAGCGGGGAGATATCTGTCAGGACAGAAGCTGTTTTAAAAATCCTGAAGGCTGAGGAATATCTTCTTGATAAGCCGGTTGAGATCAATTTATCGATAAATGCTCTTATGGACCTAAATAAAGGCGTAGGATCTTTATCAGGCGACTTTGCTTTTTCAACCGGCAAGATTCAATTCCATGGCATCAGTCCTGCATCAATAGCAGGGAAAGGGGAATTCAACGGAAAAGATTTTTATGCAGAGATACCTCAGGCTGATGTCTTTGGCGGCATAATAAAACTCGATTTAAATGGTAAAACCTCGGAAGGGCCTTTTCCCGTAAAAATCAGTCTGATGGCACAGAATATAGATGCAAATCATTTATATGTTCTGGCATCAAAAATTTCAGAAATCCCTTACAGCATATCAGGCAATATTAAGAGCGCTGCTTTTAATGGTACTTTGAATTCTTTAAGCTCACTGCATGGAAAGGCATTGTTAAAAGCAAAAGGCATTTCTGTTTTGGAGATAAAAAACAAAAAGAATATCCTGGAGAATATTTTTTTAGATTCAGAAATTAAATTTGCCGGGGATGTTCTTGAGCTTAAGTCAGATGCAGGTGCCGGCAGCATATCCGCAATTATTTCAGGAACAGTGAAAGGATTTATGAATCAAGATAGGTCTATAAAATTAAACGCAAAGCTTCCGGAAGTTAAAGCGACCGACATCAGAGATTCCTTCTGGAATATATTCCCTGACAGCCTCCTTTATGCGGGCATGGATGGCTATTTATCCTCAGATTTTTCAATTGATTATAGTAACAGTAAATTGAATGTAAATGGGGAGCTAAGGTTAAAAAACTTTAGTCTTTCCGGAGAAAATAATGAGTATTCTGCAGGACCGGTTAACGGCATAATCCCTGTTGCATACGATGAATCCGATTATAAGCAGGAAACAATTAAAATGCCTTCTTTCGAACATTCTGAATTCGATAACCTGAATAAATATTATTCGCAAAAGACTTCAGATAGCGGATTCAGCAGGATAACAATCGGTTCTTTCAGTTATGGTTTCGAGCTTTTAGAAAATATAGTCATCCGGCTTAATCAGAAAGGCCGTGTTTTGAATATAAATCATTTTAGTGGTAATATATTCGGAGGAATGCTTAATGGCTCCGCAGTGATTGATATTTCGAATGGACTTCATTACAGGGCAGGTATTGTTTTAAAAGGACTCAGTCTGACAAAACTGTGCGAAGGAATTGAGCCTATTAAAGGATATATTTCGGGTAAAGTCGACGGTGTTGCAAATATAAAGGGAACCGGAGTTGGTATTTCCAAACTTATTGGCAAGACAGATTTCTGGAGTTACAGCACTGCCAATGAGAAGACAAAGATAAGCAAGGAATTTTTACATAAAATCGGAGGCCCTTCCCTGAAGACCTATCTTGGAGATAGAAGTTTTGACAAAGGGATAATGAGTCTTTATCTACAGGATGGTTTTGTCATCTTTAAAGAACTTGAGATATCGCACAGGAACCTTCTTGGTATGAAAGACCTTTCTGTAAAGGTTGTGCCTTTTAACAATAAGATCGCAATCAGTCACCTGATGTGGACGATAACAGAAGCTGCTCAGAGGGCAAAAGAAAAAAAATATAAGGGAGGATAAGGAGATGAAAAAAAAGGTTAAGCTTATTGTTGTAGCATTGTTTTTCATTGTTATGGCATGTGCTGTTATTACTGTGAATATCTACTTTCCGGAAAAAGATGTAAAAGAGGCATATAAAAATCTTGAAAAAGAGCTGATGAAACCCGATGAAGTAAAACCTGAAGGCAAAACGGAGAGTTCAATAAGATTTGAATTTATTTCATCTGCATACGCTCAGGAAGCAGGACTTGCAGACAAGATTTCAGAAATCATAAAAAAGATGCCGGATGTAGTCAATGCATACAAGGAAATGGGATCCCGGGTTGCTGATATTGACAGGCTCAGGGACAGCGGGGCCGTAGGAGAGGGAGATAACGGACTGCTTGTCGTGAGGGAAAAAACATTGACCCCTGCTGATAAAAAGCTTGTTGATATGGAAAATGAAAACAGACAAACCGTTATGAAAGGCATGGCAAAGGCAATAATAAGGATAAACAGGGTCCAGGATAACGAGGCAAATCTTAATCAGGTAATGCCCCAGGCTGTTGAACAATTTGCAGCATTAAGGCGAGATTCTGCCAAAAAGGGATGGTGGATTCAAGACCCGAATGGTAACTGGACAAAAAAATAAAGAAGGTTTTTCAAAATGATAGTTGCTTGAAACCCGCAACATTTTTAAAGTAATATTTTCACATGCAAAAATTAATTAAGGATTTGATACAAAAAAATAACACCAAGATACTCCTTATCGTCCTTGACGGGCTCGGAGGCCTTCCTGTAAACGGAAAAACAGAACTTGATGCAGCACATAAACCGAATATGGATGCGCTTGCAATAAAGTCTGCATGCGGACTTCACATTCCTGTTGGCATGGGTATTACACCAGGAAGCGGACCGGGACACCTATCGCTCTTTGGTTATGACCCCATTGAATGGCAGATAGGGAGAGGGGTGCTCGAGGCGCTCGGCCTGGGCATCGAGATCAAGAATACGGATGTTGCGATACGGGTAAATTATGCCACTCTGGAAAAAGGCATTGTAAAGGACAGGCGGGCCGGAAGACCGCCCACAGAGGAGAGCAGAAGGACCACTGAGAAGCTGCAGGGAAGAATACGGAGGATTGACGACGTCGAAATAATCTTTACCCCCGGGATGGAACATCGGTTTGCTGTCGTGCTCAGGTTTCCCGAACCCCTTCCTAAAGGTTCTGCTGCGATCAAGGACACAGACCCGCAGAAAGAAGGCAAAACTCCGATACCTGTAACTCCGGAGACTCCCCAGGCGGAGAAGGTGGCAGCCATCGCCGATAGATTAATACAAAAAATCGCAGGGATCATTAAGAACGAACCTAAAGCAAATTTTGTTCTTCTCCGGGGATTTGCGCAGGTTCCCGATATCCCGCATTTCGAAGATGTCTACGGATTGAAGTCTCTCTGCATCGCCGTCTATCCGATGTACCGCGGACTCGCAAGACTAATTGGCATGGAAGCCCCGGCTCTCAGCGGTGACATTCGGGAAGAGATCGCTTTCCTGAAGAAGAATTACAATGATTATGATTTTTTCTTCTTGCATGTAAAGAAAATTGACTCTTACGGTGAGGACGGAAACTTCAATGGCAAGGTATCGAAGATCGAGGAGTTTGATAATGCACTACCGGAGATGCTCGGTCTTAACCCTGATGTGATTATAATAACAGGAGACCACTCAACCCCTTCAGTCCTAAAATCACATAGCTGGCACCCTGTTCCTGTTCTTTTAAAATCTCCTTATGTGCTCGGAGATACCTGTAAGGCATTTAGTGAAAGGGAATGCATAAAGGGTGAACTGGGAATCTTCCCCACAGTCAATCTCATGTCCTTAGCCCTTGCCAATGCCGGCAGACTCAAGAAATTCGGTGCATAATGTATCTTCCATGATTAAAAAAATAAAGAATAATGCCACGCATATTTGACAACATAGATTTACAGCTTCTTCCTGCATTAAAAGAAACACTTCATATCTCTAACAGTGCTGACTTCTGCGTTGGTTATTTTAATCTCAGAGGCTGGAAACAGCTCGATTCGTATATCGAAAAATGGTCAGGCGGCAAAGATAATTGCAACTGCCTGCTGCAACACGAAGAATATAGATTTAAGCAATGAAAAAAAAACAAACCATAGATAAGGTTTTAATAGTTACTAGTACAATAAAACCAAAGGCAACGGGACAGCTTTTAAGTGATATTCGTCTGATGATTGAACAATCGCGTCATCGCTTTTCCCAGGCTATCAATGCTGAAATAGCGCTTCTTTATTGGAATATCGGCAAAAGGATACGGGTGGATATACTGAAGGAAAAACGCGCAGATTACGGTCAGCGGATTGTTTCTGCTTTGAGTATAAAATTGTCGAAGGAGTACGGAACTGGATTTGCCGAGAAGAATCTTCGTAGGATGATCCAGCTTGCCGAGGTTTATCCTGATGAAAAAATTGTCGTATCACTGATACGACAATTAAGCTGGACCCATTTTCTGGCGATTATTCCGCTCAAAGACCCCCTCCAACGCGATTTTTATTCGGAACAGGTAGAACTTCTGCAACTCGAAAAGAGTGGCATCCGGGTTGCTGAATATTTCACCGAACTCCCGCCCCGTGAATTGCTTGAGAAGAAACTACATGAAGCAATCCGTATAGCACGTGAACAAATAGCTGCACGGCAGATTGAAAAGAAAAGAGGCAAATAAATGCCGATAGCCTTCGATAACATAGAACAGGATCTTCTACACGCATTGCGTGATATTATTAACCTTTCTGATCGTGCTGACTTTTGAGTTGGATACTTCAATCGCCGTGGATAGAACTCGATATTGAATGATAAAAAGGGGACTACGTGAAAGAATCATCGTTCACAGTACATGACTTGCCAAAGGCTGAAAGACCCCGTGAAAGGCTTAAGCAGTTCGGCCCGGAGGCGCTTTCTGCGCAGGAACTTCTCGCATTAATAATCGGACGCGGTGTTTCTAAAAAATCTGTGATGACTATTGCACAGGAGTTATTGATAAAATTCGGCAATATCAAAGCAATAAGCGAAGCAACTATAGAAGAGCTTTCTCAGATAAAAGGCATCGGCTTTGCAAAGGCAGCACAGATTAAGGCATGTTTTGAGCTTGGGAAAAGGAAAGATTTGGAGCCGGAGTTGAAGGATTTTGATATAAAAGACCCTCAAAGCGTTGTCAAAGCTATCAGGGCAAGTATAAAAGATAAAGCCAAGGAGCATTTCAAGCTTATTCTTCTGAATGCCCGTAATAAAATCCTCGGAGTTTCCACTATTTCTATCGGTTCTCTTAATGCCAGCATAGTGCATCCACGAGAAGTTTTTAAAGATGCAATAGTGCATAACGCCTATTCAGTCGTTTTAGCTCACAATCACCCTTCAGGAGATCCAGAACCTTCGGAAGATGATTTAACGATGACTAAAAGACTTATAGAAGCTGGTAAAATTTTAGGGATTGAGGTTATTGACCATATAATCATTACCAAAACCGGATTTTTTAGTTTTAAAGAGAAAGGATTATTAAGATAAGCTATGAAAGATTTGATCCCGCAGGAGACTATTGAGCAAAGGATTTTTTTAATAAGGAATCAAAAGGTTATGATAGACAGGGATCTTGCTGAACTATATGGAGTAGAAACCAAGCACCTTAACAGGCAGGTAAAACGCAATATCCTGCGATTTCCTGAGGAATTCATGTTTCAGCTTGCCCTTGAAGAACGGAATCAACTGGTGACAATTTGTCACCGGTTCAAAACAATGAAACACTCAAGCTCTCTGCCTTATGCATTTACTGAACATGGCGTTGCTATGCTTGCAAGCGTCTTAAAGAGCGATAGGGCGGTTAAAATAAGCATCAATATAATCAAGGCCTTTGTTAAGTTGCGTGAAATGCTTTCTGCGAATAAAGAACTTGCCCATAAATTAGCGCAGCTTGAAAGAAAAATAGAAAACCATGATGAAGAAATAAAGTTGATTTTTGACGCAATACGCCAACTCATGACTCCTTCAGAACCAAAACGAAAAAGAATTGGATTTCTTCGGGAGAAAGAGCAGAAATGATTGGAGAGGAACTTTAATTTAATTTAAAATCATGGCTAAGGATGTTCCAGAATGCAAGGAAGTGGTGTGAAAAAAAGTCATGAGCTTTTAGAGATTTTAAAAATTATATTTAAATTGATATATGGAACGTTTTTCAATAAACTTTACCTATAAAGAAAATCGGCTATATGTCTTTAGTGAATATTTGAGTTATTTGAGAAATAACCATGCCGTGGATTCTTGACAATATAGAACAACTGCTCTCTGCCCTTCAGGAGACTCTCAATTTAGCTGACCGTGCTGACTTCTGCGTTGGTTATTTTAATCTCAGAGGCTGGAAACAGCTCGATTCGTATATCGAAAAATGGTCAGGTAGGAAGGGTAATTGTTGCCGACTTCTTGTAGGAATGCAGAGACTTCCTCAGACGTGCTATTATCGCACGGAGTCTTATAACGCAGGACGAGGAGATCGACAACCTGGATGGGGAGATCCAATATGATTGACACTGACCAAACGTCGAATAATATCCCAAGAGAAAAAATACTCCGTCTTGTAGACTTCTTATCGTCCATAGCCCGTCTCAGCTGCAAAGTTATTCGAAGCATTGATGAATATCACAAAAAAATGTGGGCATGTGAAATACCATATGAAAAGAATTGTTACACCCGCATATGGGGGGCAAATGAGGAGCACAGCGACGATATTTGGATTGAGATAAAGAAGTTTCCCGATCCTCCGCTGCCTAAGATTCCTGAGAAATGCCGCGATTGGATTGACTACGACACTTTACGGAATATTAAAGACATTCCTCTTTTGAAAGAGACTATTTGTGTAACACAGGAAGAACAAAGTGATGAAACAGGAGAAAAATATTCCTCACAATTGAACCTTTCTCTCAATGAGTTTCCTGAAATACAAAAAATCTGGGAAGAGTATATCGATAAGCAATGGCTTCCTTGGACTGAGCAATATAGCCGATACTCAGCAGTTCAAAAAGTCTATGCAGATCTTTTCTTTATCTATCAGGAACAGCAAAAGCTTGGCGAGCAGTATGAGTTGGTTTTCTGTTTTGGGCTTCTTACCTGGCGCTCTCCATCCGGATATGAAATAAAGAGACATCT
>Ga0154888_1083_pt1 | contig 10541 bp, 7 predicted proteins | sample Rifle2008BG19ft_FD_105860 | JGI IMG/M metagenome (GOLD analysis project Ga0154888, IMG submission 105860) | Thermodesulfovibrio sp. RBG_19FT_COMBO_42_12
TATCTCGGCAATAACCTTTTTATTCATGCATCATCAAGGGGCAAGAAGGTTACTATTGACAGTCTCGAGACCCCATATTATTTCAAAAGATTTATCGGTGCAAAAAGACTTATTGAAGCTGAGAATAAAGAAAAAGGAGAACCACAGAAAAAGGGTTAATTAACCTTCAGGACGTAGATAATAATCAACGTCCTTCATACATCACCTTCCCCATATCTGAGACATCATATCCTCCAAGCCCGGTTACCATATCTTTAAATTCGGTGTCTTTGCTTATAATCTTTATGAGATTCTGGAGCATCTCCGTCTCAAAAAATTCATGAGGTATTGCAAGGTCGTACCTTTCCTTTGCAACAGGGATAAAATCGAGATTTAGCGCCCTCGCAGATGCAAGTATTGCAAGGCCTGTGTCTGCAACACCTGTAAGCACCGCAGATGCAACGCCCATATGTGTATACTCCTCCCTTTCATACCCTTTTACATCCTCAGGTTTTATACCAAACTCTCTTAAGCACTTGTCTGTAAGAAGCCTTGTTCCTGCACCCGATTGCCTGTTAACAAACACGACATCACTTCTTGCTAAATCTTCAAATCCCTTTATGTTTTTTGGATTGCCTTTTAACACGAGAAGGCCCTGCTCCCTATAGACAAGATTTATAAGAAGAATTTTTTTATCAGAAAAAATTCTTCTTATAAACGGAACATTGTACTCCCCTGTATCTTCATCAAGCAGGTGTGTTCCTGCCATATGTGCTTCACCCCTTTTTAATGCCATCAGCCCACCCATTGAACCAACATGCGCTGATGAGAGAGAAAACTTGGGATGTCTCTTCTTTAGTATATTAGCAAGCAGATCGAGGGCATTGTCATGGCTTCCGATACAGACGATCGTATTTTTGATATCACCTTTAGACCTCATTAGCTCCACATCCACCTCAGTGCCTGCACCGATGCCTTCAGACATGGCAGGTATCCGGATAAAACCATCAGCACGTACAAGAGACATAAGTATACCTGCTCCGCGGCTAACAGGGGTTGCGATAAAATTATCCCCTACTTTCCCCACCTTTACCCTCAGGAACTCCTCGTGCCCCAGGGAAGATGCAACCTGTCTTGAAATCTTCGCCCTTAGTATCTCCGGTTTTTCGATCTCGAACCCCTGCCATTTATAAATAAGTGGCCTTGCAAAAAGATTAAATGTTATATATGCAGATACAGGATAGCCGGGTATGCCAAGAACAGGTTTGCCTTCTATCCATCCAAGGATGACGGGCTTACCCGGCTTTATGCTAACGCCATGGAGTATCACTTCTCCGAGCTCATTTATAGCCTTTGCAGTGAAATCCTCCGAGCCGGCAGATGCACCCGCATTAATAACAACCAAATCTCCCATGTCGAGGGCATTTAGTATCGCCTTTTTCAGTTCTTCGACCACATCGGGTATAATCCTGAGTCTGACAGACTCACCTCCCCATTCAGAGACAAGACCGCTGAAGATGCTTGAGTTATATTCGATAATATCACCTTTCTTTAAATCCCCTCCTGCCTCAACAAGTTCTGTGCCTGTCGGGATAATAACAACCCTTGGCCTTCTCCTGACCATCACCTCTATATGCCCGCCCGTGAGCATCGCACCTATATCAACAGGTCTTATCCTGTGATTCTCAGGTAGTATCAGTTCTGTCGCCACAATGTCTTCACCAATCACCCTGACATGCTGCCAGGGTGTTGCAGGAGAGATAATTTCAATATAATCAGAGCTTAGAGTTAGGAGTTCGGAGCCTCCCCCCCAACCTTGCCCTCCCCCTCGAGGGGGGAGGGTTAGGGAGGGGGTGTTCTGACTTCTGACTTCTGACTTCTGACTTTTTATGATATTCACATCCTCTATCATTATCACTGCATTAAACCCGTCAGGCATGGGATCGCCTGTATCAACATAAACTGCCTGCTCTTTTATCTTTAACCTTGTTGGGGTTCTCTCTGAGGCGCCAAAAGTATCTGCAAATCTTACGGCATAGCCGTCCATTGCTGATGAATGATAAAATGGAGATGAGATCTTTGCGATGACCACCCCTGCGGTAACCCTTCCAAGTGAATTAATAACCTTGATTGTTTCGCCTGAGAGTGGCCTCATAGCCCCTTCAGAATCAAGCTTTATAAGCCACTTCGCTATCGCCTCGTGTAAAGGTGTGCTTTCAAGATAGATACCACGGGACATTATTACTTGCCGAGGAGCTTTTTTATTGTGGACTTCAACTCGTCAAGGTCTGATGACTTAACAATATATGCCTCTGAAGCCCATACAGCAAAATCATCTCTGTAGTCATAAGCAGTAGACATAATAATAGGGACCTTGGGTCTCTTTTCCTTCATCTGTCGCAGAAGACGGATACCGTCTACATCGGGTAAGAGTATGTCGAGGGTAACGATATCAGGAGCTTCGCTATCAAACATCTCAATCGCTTCTTTCCCATTGGATGCTATAACGACTTCATAGCCTTCGTCTTCAAACTCCTCTTTATATAGCCTTTGGATATGCAGGTCATCATCAACCACGAGTATCTTCATGTCATTCCTCCTTCACTTAATTTCTCTCAGCCCCTAATTTATTTCAATGGTATAAATACCCTGAATGTGCTTCCTGTGCCGGGCTTGCTCTCCACCTCAATACTTCCCGTGTGTTCTTCTATAATCCTGTGTGTTATTGTAAGGCCAAGTCCGGTACCTGTCTTTTTTGTAGTAAAGAAAGGGTCAAATATAAACGGCAGGTCCTCCTCGGCTATACCTTCACCAGTGTCCTTTATCTCGAACACTGCGGAGTTATCTTTAACGTACGTCTTTATAAATATCGTACCGTTGCTGCCCACAGCCTGAACAGCATTTTTCAGTATATTAAGCAGGGCTTCTTTCATCCTGTTAGGATCTATATGCATCTCGGTAGGCTCATCAACTTCTCTGACAAGAACTATACCTCTCTCTTCAATATCGGATTTTATCAGATAGATAACTTCTTCTATAAGGCTGATAGAATTGACTATTTCCTTTACAACCCTTGTTTCTTTAACAAAACCGAGGATCTCATTCAGTATGCCCTCAAGCCTTTCGACTTCATTTACAATTATATCCGCATACTCTTTCAGATTGCCGTCCAACTTCTTTTCAAGCCTTTTTGCAAAACCACCGAGAGAGACAAGCGGATTCCTTATCTCATGAGCTACTTTTGCTGCGACTTCTCCGAGCGCTGCCATCCTTTCTGCCATTACAACCCTCTCACGCAGGTTTTTCAGTTCAGTTATATCACTAACTATATTTACTGTACCTATAAATTCTCCTGTTGTATCAAATATCGGAGAACTTGAAAATATGAACGTACCGCCAAGATGATGGTCTTCAACCTCCTCTACAAATGCCTTTTTTATCTCAACAGTTTTATGATGAGGGCACTCTGCCCACGGTCCGTTCATACCATGAAATACCTCATAACATTTCTTACCTATAATTTCCTCTGCCGGTTTACCCAGCCTTCGACAGACAGCCTTATTGATGCTCTTTAACACATAATCCTTGCTGATGAAATAAACCATATCAGATATTGACTCAAATATATTCTCAAGTTCCTGCTCCGCGAGGGCTACCTGCTCAAAGAGCCTTGCGCTCTCTATGGCCGTTGCAACATGATTTGAAAAAGCGCTGAGAAACCTTATGGCTTCCTCGGCTATAGGCCTTTTGTTGAAATGGTTGTCCACCCAGATAACCCCTATTACCTTATCCCTCGATATCAGGGGTGAAACAGCATAAGCCTCTGTGCCTAACTGCTGTATGAGGATTAAATCCGAAAGTGGTTCCTTTTTTACATCATGAATATTAAAAAGCTTCTTCTCTTTCACAGTTTTTGTAAGAATCGTTTCCTCTGAAAGAGGTATTTCCATACCATGGCTGAGTCTATCGAAAAAGGAATCCTTTTTCATCGGACTTACTTCTATATCATGTATTATCTCGGACAATGTCTTTTTTTCTAACCTCTCCCATATCTGTCCCGCCTCCATCTGGCTCACAGGTCCAACTCCCATAGCCCCTTTCAAGGTATCTTTATCTTCGTCAATAAGAAAGAGGATTGCACGGTTAAAGCCGAGGCCATTGCCCATAGTAACGGCAGTGAGAACCATCCTCAAGAGCTTGTCGAGTTCAAGTGTACCCCTCATCGCCGAACTGATAAAAAAGAGTCGTGACAACTCCAGGTTTTTACTTATTAACTCCTTTTCGATGCGTTTACGCTCAGAGATGTCTCTTGATATACCGCTGATGCCAATAACCTCTCCATCGGCAGCCTTTATTGGAGACAGCGTCAGGCTTACCTCAAATAAGGTGCCGTCTTTCTTTCTTCTCTTAGTCTCTATATGCCTGATGGTCTCTCCTTTTTGTATCCTTTCTATATATTCTTTTTCTATATACATAAGAGAGTCAGGAATAAAGGGAAGATACCTTCCTATTACCTCCTGTTCATTAAACCCGTAGATCTTCTCCGCTGCCTTATTCCATGATTTGATAATACCGTTTATATCAGATGTAACTATTGCATCTGCCGAATTCTCTATAATGCCTTCAAGATACTCCTTTGTCTGTGTTACCTCGTTATAGAGGCCGAGAGTATCTTCATGAGAAAGCATCCTCTCGGTTATATCCTGAATAAATATAACACATTCGATAACCTCCCCTGTCTCGTTCTTTACAGGATAAACAGAAAGCTCAGCGTAATATGTAGTGTTTTTAAGATTCCCTTTTTGTGTCACAATATTGACCTCTCCTGTTTCAAACGTGACCTTGGCTGCACAATGTGGACATATCCCTGTGATGTCATGGAAAACATCTATGCAGTTTTTATCTATAAGGTCGGAAGCAGTCATTCCTGTCCACTTCTCAGCAGGGCTGTTAACGGCAAGTATCCTGTAGTCTCTGTCAAGCATTATGATGCTGTCCTGGATGTTTTCAAAAATTATTTCAGCGAGTTTTTGTTTGTGCGCGGTATCCATCAGAAATACCTTTTAAGCCTTTCTTTTTCCCATAGCAATATTATAAAGATCAATGTATCTTTCTGCTGATTTCTTCCATGAGAAATCCGTCTTCATGCCATCTATTATCATCTTATGCTTTTTATCCTTATCTGTATAAACGCATAGGGATCTCTTTACTGCATCCTGCACTGCAGAAGGTGTGTAATCAGAAAAAAGGAAACCCGTACCTCTTGAGTTCAAATGATCATAATCCTGAATAGTATCAGAAAGTCCGCCTGTCCTTCTTGCTATAGGAATGCACCCATATCGGAACGCTATAAGCTGGCCAAGCCCGCATGGCTCGTACCTCGATGGCATCAGAAAAAAGTCTGAACCCGCGTAGATTTTGTGGGCAAGCGGCTCTTCGAATCCGATAGTGACAGATACTGTGCCTTTATATTTTTTTGCGACCTCTGAAAAACTGCTGTGGTACGCCTCATCGCCTTTACCCAGGATAACAAGCTTTACACCAAAAGACAAGAGTTCATCGATAGACTGTAGAACAAGGTCTAATCCCTTCTGTGCAGAAAGCCTTCCGACAATGCCTATAAGCGGTATGCGTTCAGCATCGAGAATGTCTGACGGTCCAAACAATAATCTCAAAAGCTCCTTTTTACAGGAGGCTTTTCCCGAGATGTCATTATGGCTGTAATTAGCAGATATAAACTTATCTCTTGACGGGTCCCACTCTTCATAATCTATACCGTTTATAACACCGTAAAGGCGCGCCTCTCTCATTCGCAGCACACCGTCAAGGCCAACCCCAAACTCTTTATTGAGGATTTCTTTTGCATAAGTTTTACTAACTGTGTTCAGGATATCTGCTGAGATAATGCCTGCTTTAAGAAAATTTACCTTCCCGTAGAATTCTATGCCCTCAGGTTTGAAAAACTCCCACCCAAGATTTGTGAGTGGCATATCCGATGATGGGAAAAGACCCTGGTATCCAAGGTTGTGTATTGTAAGTATAGTAGCTGTATTTTTAAAAAATTTATCATTTTTGTATATTGTCTTCAGATAAAGCGGCACAAGTCCTGTCTGCCAGTCGTTACAATGGATTATATCCGGCGTAAAGTTTAAAGCCTTACATGCTGCGAGTATACCCCTTGAGAAAAATACAAATCTCAACGCATTATCACTATAGTCTCCCGACGGGGTGCCATAAAGTTCTTGCCTGTCAAAAAATTTATCACACCCTATAAAATAGGTTGGGGCTTCGTCCTGAGGCTCAGCCCGAAGGGACTGATTGCTGAAAATCCTTCCCTCTATGATCGTATCTCCTACCGGAACATTTATCTTAACACCTGTATCCTCCGGTGGAGACGGGCCATCCTTTATCTTTTTGTAAAGAGGCAGGATAATGTATGCCTCTTTCTTCATCCTCCTGTATTCCTTACATAAGGAACCCGCAACATCCGCAAGGCCGCCGGTCTTCACATAAGGTACGGCTTCAGAAGTAGCAATCAGTATCCTCATTTAAATTCCAATTACCAAATCCCAATAACCAAATCCCAAACTCATAGTTTGGTTTTTGGATTTTGGATACTGGTTATTTATCATCATATCTTTGCCTCCCTCATAAACTTTGCTGACTCCTCAGGAGGTGTTGGATTAATGTAGAAACCCGAACCCCACTCAAACCCGGCAATCTTTGTGAGCTTGGGCACAAGCTCTATATGCCAGTGGTAGTAATCATTTATCTCATCGGTAAAAGCAGACGTGTGTATCACAAAATTATAAGGAGGCACATCGAGTATCCTGTCCATCTGTTTCAGGATCACCTGGAGTATTTCTGCAAGAGCCGAGAAACTCTTGTCCGGCGGGCAGAACCTCGACTCATGCATCTTAGGCAATATCCACGTCTCAAAAGGCGCACTTGGAGCAAATGGTGCGAGTGCAACATACCTTGCGTTTTCGTATATTATCCTTTTCCTGCTTTCGAGTTCCTGATTAATAACATCACAGAAAATACATCTTTCCTTTAAATCATAATAACGTTTTGCGGCATCGGTCTCTTCTTTCACCAGTTTAGGGATAATCGGCAGAGCGATCAACTGTGTATGGGAATGCTCAAGGGATGCACCCGCAGCATCTCCTTCATTCTTAAATATCAGCACATACTTAAAACGCTGGTCTTTCTTTAGGTCAGAGAGTCGCATGTAATACGCCCAGAGTGCATCTTCAACTGACTTTAGCGGCATAGTCGAAAGGGTTAGCATGTGATCCGGTGTCTCCACAATAACCTCATGGGCACCTATACCGTTCATCTTGTCAAAAATGCCCTCTCCTGTCTTATTCAGGTCTCCATATATCTGGAGGGCAGGGAACTTATTAGACATGACCCTTAACGTCCATCCCGGTGAATTCGGCTTTGTATCAGAAGGTCTAAAAGCCATTATCTCTGCTGGTGTAGTATATTCATTACCTGGGCAGAAAGGACAGAAACCACCTTTTTTTCTCTGAGAAGGAGAGACAAAATCTGTTGGCCTTTTACCTCTTTCCACAGAGATAATAACCCAGCGCCCTGATATAGGGTCTTTTCTAAGTTCAGACATATTTCCTCCACCAAAAAGTCAAATGGTTACGGCAACGATGCCCGTATCGGCCATTAAGGTTTATCGCATTCACTAAGTTCCTTAAGTTTTATAACCCAAGAAACTGTGTAACCCTGACCATTGCCGTTTATTGCTCTGTGCTCTATGACAATTTTGGTATTATTATATCATAATGCGATATAATCACCTATGAAATTTACGTTCATTCACAGACTTGTAAATGGCCCTTTTGAAGACCCAATTCTCTTTGTCAGGACGCTAAGGGAAAAGAGGGCATTTTTATTCGATGCAGGTAGTATTGACAGACTCAAACCTGGTGATCTGCAGAAGATAACAGACGTTTTTGTGACACATACACATATAGACCACTTCATAGGATTTGATACACTTCTCAGGGCGCTCCTGAGGAGAGAAACGCCTCTGAGGGTATATGGGCCTTCAAATATTACTGAGTGTGTAGAAGGCAAACTCAGAGGCTACACATGGAACCTTATAAAAGAATATCCCTTGAAGATAGAGGTCTTCTGTATAAGGGAAGATAAAATAATCGCATCAAGCTTTCATGCTGAAAACTACTTTAAGAGGGTAGACAATAGTGTATCTGAATTCTGCGGAATTATTTTAAAAGAGCCTCTGTTTACGATAAAGGCCGTACAGTTAGACCATCAGGTACCATGTCTTGCCTTCTCGATCGAGGAAGAATTTCGCATTAATATTAACAAGGTCGTCTTGAAAGAAATGGGGCTTCCTGTAGGACCATGGTTGTCAGAATTAAAAAAGGCTATCAGAGAGCGTAGATCAGGAGATACAGAGTTAGAGGTCTCTAACAGGAGATACAGGCTTGAAGAGTTAGAAAAGATAGCAAAGATAACAAAAGGGCAGAAGATATCTTATGTGACTGATGTGTCCATAAATGATGAAAATATTAAAAAGATTGCAGAATTTGTATGCGCCTCCGATACATTCTATTGTGAGGCATATTTTATGGAGAAAGATAAAGACAGGGCACTGCAAAGGTTCCACCTTACGGCAAAGATTACCGGAAGGATTGCGAGGGACGCAGGGGTTAAAAATCTTATCGTAATGCATTTCTCACCCAGATACAGAAACGATACAGAAACACCAGAGAATGAAACAATGAGGGAATTCAGAGGCCAACCCCACCATTCCTCCCCTTAGTAAGGGGAGGTTAAGGAGGGGTACTAAAAACCAGCACCGCATTTATACCACCAAAGCCGAATGAATTAGAAATAGCAAATTTAATATCAGCCCTTTTTGTTTCAGTTACATAATCAAGGTCACACTCAGGGTCTCTCTCTTTCAGATTGATTGTTGGGGGAGTAACCCCTTCATTCATACTCATTAATGTAAAAGCCGCTTCGAGAGCTCCGGATGCAGCAAGCATATGGCCAGTCATGGATTTAATCGAACTTACAGGGATATAATAGGCTCTCCCGCCAAATGACAGCTTTATCGCCTCAGTCTCAGTTTTATCACCAAGGGGTGTTGATGTACCATGGGCGTTGATGAAGTCAATATCTTCAGGCTTCAGTCCTGCCTCATCTATTGCCGTCTTTATCGCCCTCATCTCACCTTCAGAGGCCGGTATGGTTTGATGAAATGCATCTGATGTATTCCCGTAGCCTATAATCTCACCATATATCTCTACTCCTCTTTCAAGTGCCGTATCATAATTCTCCAAAACAAGAATACATGCACCTTCTGAAAGGACAAAGCCGTCCCTCGTTCTGTCAAACGGTCTGCTCGCAGAGGAATCATTTACCTTAGATAGAGCACCTGATGAACCATATCCTTCAATACATATCCTGCATACAGGGGCTTCAGCTCCGCCACATAGCACGATGCCCCGATAACCTGACCTGACTAATCTATATGCCTCACCTATTGCACTTGTGCCTGATGCACATGCATTGGATATGCCAAGGCAGTAGCCTTTTATGCCAAGTTTCTGAGCAACATAAGACGATGCCATGCTGATCGTTGTTGATGGCATAAGATAGGCAGACACTCTGGAGCTACGGGTCATGAGTCGGGAGTCAAATGATTTTTCAAGTTCCCTTTCCATCGTGCTAATTCCGCCTCTGCTTGAACCAATAATAACACCGGCTGAATCTAAAATACCCCCTCTGTCCTTCCCCCCCTTACCAAGGGGGGGATTTAGGGGTGGTGACTTCCGATCTATTAATCCTGCATCCTCTACTGCCATCGTTGCTGCAGCAACAGCATAATGCACGAACGGGTCAACACGGTTCATCTCTTTTTGAGAAAGATATTTCTCTGCATCAAATCCCTTCAACTCACCCGCAACCTTCCATCTCATATCAGAGACATCAAATCTTGTTATTGGCAGTATGCCTGATAATCCTGCTTTTGCAGCCATCCAAGACTCATAAAATGAATTTCCAAGGGGACTAACTACACCGATGCCTGTTACAACGACACGCTTCATTATTAGCTATAATAACACAGGCAGCTTACGATGCTCTTCTGTTTTATTGTCTTTATCCCGAAAAATACAATTAACGGCAGGCATATGTGCCTGACATCTTTCTATCTAAATGCATTTTTCGGGTTAAGAAAAACCACAGAAAGCACAGAGAAAAAGATTTTTAAGTTTAACCCGGATTATAAAATTGGTAACAGCAACTGAGGATAGAGTATTTAAGTGGATTGTCTATGCGACACTCGCAGGGAGGAACGACCGGGAATGAGGGGGGTGTGGTAGATATTTCATTAGGAAATAAGCTAACTTATTAAGATTAAAGGAACTGAATTGATATTTTTTAGATTTATAATTATTGCATCTTTTTTATTAATCCCAGCAGCGGCGTTTGCATGGGGGCCTTTAACACACATATACCTCGGTAATGAGCTATATTCAATGGGTTCACTGCTTCCTGCAGGATTATTCGAG
>Ga0154888_1052_pt5 | contig 10538 bp, 11 predicted proteins | sample Rifle2008BG19ft_FD_105860 | JGI IMG/M metagenome (GOLD analysis project Ga0154888, IMG submission 105860) | Thermodesulfovibrio sp. RBG_19FT_COMBO_42_12
AATAATAACCATAGCTCCTTTTGGTTTAAGCCTTTCCATTAATAAATCAGCAAGCTGTGTTGTCATGCGCTCCTGCACCTGTGGCCTCTTTGCAAAAATCTCCACTGCCTTTGCAAGCTGACTCAGTCCAACAATTTTTCCACCAGATGGGATATATGCAACATGGGCCCTTCCAATAAAGGGTAGAAGATGATGCTCACACATGGAATAAAAGGGGATGTCTTTTAAAAGCACCAACTCGTCATGGCTTTCGCCTTCGATAGATTTAAGTATCTCCTCGGTAGGGGTTTTAAGACCAGCGAATATCTCCTCGTACAATTTGGCAACACGTTCAGGTGTCTCCTTAAGTCCTGCCCTTTCAGGATCTTCACCTATGCCTTCGATTATGAGCCTTATACCCTTTTCAATTTTCTTCAAATCCATATGTTTATGTATAAGACCATTAACTTATTATTCCCTATAGCAAGACTACAGGGGGTTATATAATAGCACTTGAAACAATTCGGTGTCAAAGATTATAAAACTACAACAACAGCCATAAATTTCAATAGCGGCTCAAATTAAGTCCTGATCACTCTCTTATCAGTAACAATTGCGTTTATCTTCACGTCATGTGTTTCTGAAGGGATTGAATCAACAAGCTGTTCTTCATATGCAAGGGCGACAATCGGGGTTTTTTTCTCGCTTTTTGACAACAAGATATCATAATACCCTGCTCCGTAACCAAGCCTGTTGCCCGAATAATCAAAACCTGCGCCAGGGATGATAACAAGGTCAATATCATCGAGGCTTACAAGCCTCTCATTCAGCGCTAAAGGCTCGGGGATATCCATATATCCGGGGGATAACTCGCCTATATCTTTTATCTCATACAATTTGAGCATGTGTCTTTCCTTATCCACTTTTGGAAGCACAACCCTTTTACCAAGTTTCAATGATTCTTTTATTATGCTCAAAGTCTCTACCTCTGACCTGAATGAGGCATAAAAAAACACAGTCTTTGCAGCAGTAAATTCAGAGAGGTTAAAAAGCCCTTGCTTTATAAGGGCGTCTTTTATCTTTTTTACCACAGGGGGTATCTCATCCCGTTTTTTGAGAACCTTTCTTCTAATAGTTTTTTTCATTACCTGTTACCTGTAATCAGCACAACTACATATACCAGATAAAGTCCCCCTCCAAGAAGCATTGTTGACGGGGAAAGCCGTTTTCTGAAGATTAATTCAATTAGAACAATCAATGCGGATATAATGGCAATGACTGCTGAGAAGATCGCCATGCCTGTAAGCCTCCATTCCGTGAACACCAATCCTATAGAAACAGGAAAGGTTGACTGAAACACCATAGCGCCTGTTATATTTCCGATAGCAAGTGTATCCCTTCCTTTCCATGTCCATGTAACACTATTAAATTTCTCCGGCAGCTCTGTTGCAACAGGTGCAAGCATTAAGGCAAAAAGGAGCGGGTTCATCCCGAATCTTATCGAAACATGTTCAAGGTTCTCAACAAATGTATGAGCGCCTGCAATCATGATGAGCAATGTTCCTGTAATCTGAATCAATATCAGAACGAGATGGGGGTTATCCGTTTTTGTCAAACCAAGTTTATTAATTATTCTCCAGAGATACATCCCCTCGGAATGTTCAATATCAGCGCTTTCACACTTGAACGTCTGATATACATAGAATATATATCCACAAATAAGCATTATTGCTATCGGTATGGAAAATGACCTTCCGGCAATAGTCGGCATTAATATCGCCATTGAATACATCGGCACAAAAAAGATGATATCTCTTTTAGTAGAATGAGTTTCAACGTTGATCTCAAATCTGCGCCTTTTTTTAATATAAGATGCTACTACAGTTATACCAACAAAGAAAAACGCAAGGGTGGATAGCATAAACGGCGCACCGAGTATAGCCCCAACCCCGATGTCCTTTGCCGACTCTCCGCCGTAAAAGAATATTGCAACTATGGGAAGTACGGTTTCCGGTAACGCTGTTCCCACGGCAGCAAGGATACTTCCCACAACTGCCTGAGAAAAATTAAATCTTCTGCCGAGGGTCTCTATTCCATTTGTAAAACTCTCGGCAGCAAGGAGTATCATTGCGAGTCCGGCCAGGAGAAAAAAAATCTCAGCGAGCATCAGTGTATTACGAGAACCGGGCAGGGAGATGATTTCAATACAGCATCAGTTACACTTCCAATAATCATGCCTTTGATAAAACTCAAACCCCGGGCACCCATTATAATCAAATCAATATCCTTTTCTATTGAGAAAGAAACTATTCTCTTATCGGGTTCAGCTTGTTCAATCACCCCTGAATCTTTAATGTCATAATCCTTCAGAAATTTATTCAGACTGCTGCTTGTTTGTTCAAATAATTCTTTTATCGCTCTATCATAATCCTTATATTTTTCAATTTTCTTTTTGATTACATATGAAGGAAGAATATTTAGAACATAAAGTTTTGAAGAAAAAATATTTCTTAATTCTTTTGCTGCCTCAAGGGCCTTTCCTGATATATCAGAGAAATCTACAGGACAAAGGATTCGATTGATTTTTACAGATTCCTTTTTTGAAGACCCTGCCCTCTCTCCCCTTACAACAAGCATAGGTATTCGCAGTCCTTTAATAAGCTTCTCAGAACTGCTACGCCTTAAAACATGGGTCATAAAACCGAGGATAAGCATATCAGCATTCATCTTTTTTATTTCCGCATCAAATGATTCATGAAGTCTTCCCGCAATCACCTTAGTCTTTGTTTTAATTCCCTTATCTGTCAATTTCTTTTTAAGTTCGGAAAATTTTTCCTCGGCAATCCTTTTTTCTTCTTCAATATAAGGGGTAAGATATGCGGGTGGCGTTATTAAATAATCAATCACGTAAAGAAGATTCAAGGATGCATCAAAAACCTCTGCAAAAAAAGATGAGTATTCAATAACTTCATCCGTAAACGGTCCGAAATCAATACCTGCAAGAATATTCTTAATCTTCATTTTTTATGAATTAAAGTTTTTCTCAAGCTTCTCTTTTAGTTCCCTTACTTCATTGACAGTTTCGGGTGAATAGTTAAAGGGTGAAGATCCCTTAATATCAGCCTCCATTATAGCGTGGTTAAAACTAATCGTACCGATAAGCTCCATATCCCTGATATTTTCTTTTATGAAATCCAGATCTTCAGAACCCCTTATTTTGTTTGCAACAACAAAGACCTTTTTTACACCGAGTCCTTTTGCCATCTCTTTAACCGTCCTTGCTGTTTGAATGCTCCTCTGGCCGGGCTCAACAACAACTATAAATACATCAACAGCCTCTGCTGTACCCCTTGTAAGATGTTCTATGCCTGCCTCCATATCAACAATAACTACTTCACTTCTTTCAACCACAAGGTGTTTCAGAAGCCTTCTAAGAAGAACGTTTTCAGGACAATAACAACCGGAAGCAGCAGCCTTTGATTTACCCATAATTAGAAGGATAATGCCATTCATGCGATAACCAACACCTTCCGGCAGGTCGTCAACCTTCGGATTAAGTTTAAATATCCCCCCCATACTCCCTGGCTTCACTCCTGTCCTCTCCTTTATAAGTTCTTCCATGCCCGCTATCGGTATTATTTTTTCAGCATCTTCTTTGGAAATACCCAAAGCTGATGCGAGATTTGCATCGGGATCTGCATCAACAGCTATAACCCTTTTACCTTCGGCTGCGAAGAGATGGCTTAATAAAGAAGCAAGGGTGGTCTTGCCAACCCCGCCCTTCCCTGTAACAGCTATTTTCATATAACGCCTCTTTGTTTGTCATTCCGACTTGTTCGGAATCCTTTTTAGTACCCTCTTGAGAGGTCTATGACTCGTAGAGGGTACAGGGGTGTGTTTTTTCCATTACTAACGTTTATTAAAGAAAAATTCCAGACAAGCTAAAATGACAAATGCAGAATAGGTTAATCTACAAAGACGGACAATCTTCATCATCATAATACCTTTTTCGTCGACGGCACCCCTTTAACCCTCGGATCAATTGATACCGCTTGTCTGAGTGACCTTCCAAATGCCTTGAAAATCGCCTCGATTATGTGATGTGTATTTCTGCCATAAGGTGATCCAACATGAAGCGTAATTGAACTGTTGCTCACAAATGCCTGAAGGAAATCTTCAATAAGATCAGGATCAAAATTCCTGATCTTGCTTCTCTTCGGGAACTCAATCTTATACACAAGATATGGCCTTCCACTGATATCAAGACTTACTGAAGCAAGTGCCTCGTCCATTGGCACGGATGCCTGGCCGTACCTTGATAGCCCTTTCATGTTACCAAGCGCCTGTTTAACTGCTTTTCCGAGAACTATTCCGATGTCCTCAACCGTGTGGTGATAGTCAACATCTGTATCACCTCTTGCTTTTATCTTCATATCAAAAAGTCCGTGTTTGCACATTAAAGAAAGCATATGATCAAGGAAAGGGATGGAGGTATCTATCGTATATTTGCCCTCGCCATCAAGATTCAGCATAATTTTAATGTCAGTTTCTTTTGTTCTCCTGTCAACCTTAGCTGTTCTCATATGTTGTCTCCTTTGTCAAATGCAAAAATAGGGGCCAGGTCTTGTTTCCTGATTTTAATTATAATCAATATTTACTATTCGGCTTACAGTAGAATAGTGTATCCCCAAATAATCTGCAACCTCTTTCTGACTATATCCATAACCTTCTATAGCTACCTTTATTTTCCTATTCCTCTTTTCTTTCCCTTTATCCCGAATGCCTTTAAATATTTCGCCAAGCTCTGGTCTGTTAATATATCTGTGTCTTTTTGGTATTTCCTTTATGTCCTTGTATCCCTTTACATAGCCTATTAATCCTTTAACAAAGTCCTGCCCCCCAAGTATGCACTGCCCCTTTACTTCTTTCCAGATATTTTTTACTCCTGTGCTTACTTTCACAAAATCTCTGTATTCCCTCTCTGCATCCTTCTTCCTTGTACTGAATTGGCCCAATATCCACTCTGTTGTCAGACATGGATGTGGTTTTTTGATGCCGGCAGTTGCCCTGAAGCTACTCCACCTCCATTTTTCAGGTTTTTCTGCCACTTTCGCCCTTACCGGATTCAACACTACATATCTGCATACCTCAAGCAGATAGCTTTCCTTATGCATCAGTATCGCTTTGTACCTGCCCTGAAATATGTGGCCAACCCGCTTATGCCTTCTATTGAATATCTGGGTATATACTCCGTTTAACTGTCTCATTCCTTTTGAGAGGTTCCCATCAGGAGTCTCTATGATAATATGATACTGATTTTTCATCAGACAGTAGGCATGGCATATCCAGTTGAAGCGATCATTTACTTTTTTTAAGATCTCAAGAAATTTCTCACAGTCTTCATCATCCTTGTATAGCGGCTTTTTTTTATTACTTCTTGAGGTAATATGATACAATGCTCCATCGTATTCTATCCGTAACGGTCTTGCCATGAATATATATTATTATAATCTTCTGCTTATTTTCAAGATTAAAGACCTGACCCCATATATATTCGTGAAAGGACTAAACTGTTACTGCGTTATATATAACTATACTTATCCTCAGCCTGAGTCGTTCGTGTTAGCTTCTGACACGAAAAATTGACAAGTAACTGTCATTTTGATATAGTTAAAAAGATCGCCTATAGTGAAAAATTCTGCGATACACTAGTGAGATTTTATCTTCAACCTCCATGCAGAGCATCAAGGAACTCTTGCTTAAACATAAAACCAAGCTATAACACTAATTCGAAGTTGGTAAAGGAGGTGATTTTTAAATGAAAGTCTTATCTCGGGTAGTAAGTATTACAATAATCCTTATGACACTGATTGCGGCTGGATGTGCTGCCAAAGATGTAGCACATGTTGAGAGCATAGCAGGTGCAGAATCAGCCATTAAGCAAGCACAGGACAGTAAAGCAACAATCTATGCGCCACTTGAACTGAAGCTTGCAGAAGAAAAATTAAATGCTGCAAAAGCAGAGGTTGCAAAAGAAGAATTTCTTAAAGCGGAATATTTAGCTGACGAAGCGCTGATGGATGCCAGACTCGCTGAAGCAAAATCGCTCTCCGGGAAGGCAAAGAAACAGGCTCAGGAAATGCGTGATAGTATAGAAACACTGCGTCGTGAGATTGAACGGACACAAAAGCAAAAACAATAATAACAAGTATGGAGAAAAGCTATGAAAAGTATTATCACTACTTCTAACACAATGAAGATAAATCTATTAATAATTATTTCAATACTATTATTAATAGGATGTGCAACAGTACCCGAAAAAAATGTAGCTTTAGACCGTGCCCGTGCAGTTTACGAACAAGCCCAGGCTAATCCTGAAGTAGAAAAAAACGCCCCTGTTGCCTTGTATGAAGCTGCTCAGGCATTGAAAAAAGCCGAACAGGCAAAAGACATTGAGGAAATGGAACATCTCGCCTATATTGCAGAAAGAAAGACCCAGATTGCGGTTGCACAAGCAGAGCAGAAAGTTGCTGAAAAAGAAAGAGAAGACCTAAGCAAAGAACAAGATAAGATTGTGTTACAAGCCCGTGAATTTGAAACTAAACAGGCAATAGGTTTAGCTGAGGCAAGAGCGTTTGAGGCTGAACGTGCCAGGAAAGAAGCTGAGGCAAGGGCGCTTGAGATTCAACGGGCAAAGAGTGAGGCTGAGGCGAAAGCGCTCGAAGCTGAAATGGCGAAAAAAGAGGCCGAGGCAAAGGCATTAGAACTTGAAAAGGCCAAAAAAGAAGCTGAGGCTAAAAAGCTCGAAGCAGAAATGGCACATATGAAAGCAGAGGAAGCTATAGCACAGAGGAAGCAATTGGAAAGTGAACTTTCAGAATTAAAAGCCAGGCAAACTGACAGGGGGGTAATTCTCACATTAGGAGATATACTGTTTAAAACTGGAAAAGCTGTTTTAATGTCCGGCGCTATGCGTACTATGGACATACTTGCAGACTTTTTGAAGAAGTATCCGGAGCGTAATGTTTTAATTGAAGGTTTTACCGACAGTACCGGCAGTGAAACATATAATTTGGGACTTTCTCAGCAGAGAGCAAATGCTGTACGTGATGCCTTAACAGCAAATGGTATCACAACTGAAAGGATTGCTACAAAAGGTTATGGCGAACAATTTCCGATAGCCGGTAACAATACGCAGGCAGGAAGACAACAGAACCGTCGTGTTGAAATTGTCATTTTAGATGAAGGAGTAAGCCCTGAAAAAATGCTTCGATAAAAACTGCAGCAGATCATTAGGAAAAAAATCAATATGGGCAGGGTTTTTATCCGACTCTGCCCAATCAAATCTCAATTTTCAAATTCTTCTCTTTCTTGATCTGGATACAAAATCCACTTGATCTTTTACATTATCGACAATCCTGCCCTTTTCTATCCCGCGCAGTATAACGTGACGGAGTGTTCCGGGTGAATCCAATCGTGCTTATCGCGGCATGATACGATTCTATAGAAAAACCGACTGCCTGTCAAGTAATTTATTGATTAGAAACAACGTCCCCAAAAGGTGTCCCTCTCTGTTTTTTGTTATCACTGTTTGACCAATTCCACCCGTCGGTTCTTCGCCTTTCCGTCCTCTGTGTCGTTCGATGTGACGGGTGAAAGGGAGGCCACACCATAGGGCTTCAAGCGCGCTGCAGCAACCCCGTGTTTGCCTGTCAGGGCTTTTGCCACCGCGTCCGCGCGGTCTTTCGACAGCTTCATATTGGAATCGAAGGATCCCACGTTGTCCGTATGGCCGACGACATACAGCTTCAGTGCGCCGTTGTTCTCAAGGAGCTTCGCGATTTCTGAGATAGCGGCGTCGGATTCGGGCTTTATCTCCGACTTCCCGGTATCGAAGTATATGCCGTATATCGAAACATGGCCAGTCGAATTGATGTCATTGCCCATCGCCTCGGCGTTGGCCACGACCTCCTGTTTCATGATCTCCTTTTCCACTATCGACAGCCGGTACATGTTATTGTAGGACCTGACCTCGACCCACGTCTCTTTGCCCTCCTTTTGGAGTACGATGGTGGAGATTTTGTTAAAGTTGTCGTCGAAGACGACCTTTCCGCCGATCTTCTTCAAAGCGTCCTGGATGTTCCTGCGTATTTTCAATTCTCCGGGCTCCGCCGCACCCTTGTTCAGGCGGTATCCGATGTAGTACTTGTGGCCTTCGATGCTGACCTGTTTTTTGTCTTGGCCGATGAATTTATGGCTGTCGAACTCGGTGTCCTTGTAGTCCGATATCCAGAAGTTGGGCATCCTCGAAAGCAGGGAGTGATCCTTGCTCCCTTTTACATCCTGATCGGCGGCCATAGAGAGATCAAAACCTGCCAGCACAAAAAACAAACTGAAGATCACTGCCATTACATTTTTCATTTTACCTCCTGGTTTTTTATTAATTTTCTATTTGGGTGCCAACGAGTCTGTAGAAAAAGTCCTTTATAGTAACAGTTTAGTTCATTCGTAAAAGCAAAAATGGGGTCAAATCTTTCATATTGACAGTCTTTGCTCTATTCGATTTACAAGTTCTTTCAGCTTCATATCCTTCTGCAATTTCTCCCTTAACCTCTTTCTACCCTGACTTACCGTACTGTAGTCTACTCCCAGCAAGGTACCTATTTCAACACCCTTTAAACCTCCAGCTCGATATAATATGTCCATTACAATCTGCCTGATCTGGCCTCGTTCGTCTTTTATTTCTTCAAGCCCTTTACCCGTCTCTTCACCAATTGCTTCAAGTATCTGTTCTTTTGCCTTATATCTATGTAGTTCCCGGATTGCCGGCTTTTCTCTATCCCATCTGCCCTTTATGAATTTATCTTTGATCCACTTCATAAATTCTTCTCCTCCCAATATACTTTGCCCTATCACTTTGTCTTTTATCTCAAGCCCATCTGCTATATTTCCATATATCCTCTTTTTGTTTTTTTCAATTATAAAGATTTGACCCCCCAACAGGCCGCTCTTTATTGCAATTCAAGTTGAAACATCGGGTGACGAATGGACTAAACTGTTACTGTATTTGTGTTTCTGTCTTAACTTAAAACATTATTTATTGTCCATAATACATTGATTTAGCAAATATTTTCATAAAGGTTTTTATATCTCGTGACGATAAAAAACCTTTTAAACGTCATCTTAATAGAATTGTAAAGAATACCGACGCTTTCCCTCTTAATTTTTAGGGTAAGGGTCAGGATGCGTCTTTTCATTGCCTTCTGACCTTAATCTTATATTTATTTATTAAATCGTGAAGCGTCGGCCTGCTTATGCCAAGCTCCTGGGCTGTCCTGGTGATATTCCACGCATTTTTTATAAGCGCCTTCTGTAACATTTCAAACTCTGCTTTCTCGCGGACATCCTTCAGGGTAAGAGAAGGCTTATCCTGCTTAGGTACATCCAGGTCCGGCGTTCCCAATAAAACGTCCTGAGGTTTTATTATCTGATCATCTGTCATTACCACTGCGCGCTGGACCTTGTTTTCAAGCTCTCTCACATTCCCGGGCCATTCATAGGATTCAAGTAAATTTATGGCTTCCGGACTAAAGCCTTTAATATTCTTCTTATTGGCATAATTAAACCTGATGAGAAAACTGTTGGCGAGGAGTAAGATATCATCACCACGCTCCCTGAGTGGCGGCAGTTCTATATTTATAACGCTGATCCTGAAGTAAAGGTCTTCTCTAAACTTGCCATCTTTTATTGCCATTTGCAAGTCAGTGTTTGTAGCTGCAATTATGCGTGTATCAATCTCTATCTCCTCACGGCCCCCCACCCTCTGAATCTTTTTGTCCTGAAGGAATCTGAGGAGTTTAACCTGAAGCTGCACAGGAAGTTCAGAAATCTCATCAAGGAAAAGAGTGCCCTCGTTCGCCTTTTCAATCATGCCAATCCTTTGAGTCTTTGCATCTGTAAAGGCGCCTTTTTCATAGCCAAAAAGTTCTGATTCTATCAGTGTGTCCGGTATCCCGCCGCAATTTATCGGTATAAATGGTTTATCCCTTCTAATGCTCCTCTGATGTATTGCCCTTGCAACAAGCTCCTTACCTGTGCCGCTCTCACCTATTATAAGAACCGTAACTTCCGAGGCAGCTACCTTCTTAATTGTTGTAAAAACCTCCTCCATCTTTGGACTGCTCCCTATCATGCCCTCAAATCTGCTATCTCTATTTATAACCTCCTGCAATTTCCTGTTCTCCTGCTCTATATGATGGAGATAAAACGCCCTTTTCAAGATCACCTTCAGCTCCGACATATCAATTGGTTTTTGATAAAAATCATATGCGCCCATATTTACTGCCTTGAGCGCACTTTCTCTCTCATCGTTTCCGGTTATTACTATAACCTTTGTGTGTGGAATTCCTTCGAGTATATCTTTAAGGCAGATAAAACCTTCTTCAGTGCCATCAGGCTCTGGTGGAAGACCAAGATCAAGTGTGACAGCGCCGGGTTTTTCTTTTCTGATTAAACTCATTGCCGTTTTTCTATCGTTAGCAGTTAATATGCGGTAGTCT
>Ga0154888_1200_pt3 | contig 10493 bp, 10 predicted proteins | sample Rifle2008BG19ft_FD_105860 | JGI IMG/M metagenome (GOLD analysis project Ga0154888, IMG submission 105860) | Thermodesulfovibrio sp. RBG_19FT_COMBO_42_12
TTCACCTTGAAGCAGTCACCGTTCTTCTGGAGATATGAACCGTATGAGTTTATTACGAGCTGCATAAGTTTATTTACAGACTCCTCAACTCCCTAATTCTTCAACTCTCTTTTGCACTGCCTCCCATATCTCTGTCAAATTCAAGCGTTCTGCCCACTCGGATATATAATCCAGGTCTATCTCCTTCCCGCTGATCATAAGTATACCCGCAATATCTCTAAGATGCTTCTCCGAACCACCTTCTTTATAAAACGACATCTTCTTGATGATTACATCTTCAGGGGATGCGAAGTTTGCCTGATACGATTCAGCCGGATATAGCCGGTGTATACGCCTGAACCTGCTTGAGTCAAATGGAGTATCTTTCTTTATCATCACATCCACCTTTAGGCCGGATGGGGGGTGAATAATGTTGAACTGCCCTTGATTGCGGATGGCCGTTCTTATCCGCTCTTCGCTTATATAAAACTCATCGGAAGGAAAGGATGCGATCAAATCCGAGATATTCTTTTCCTCTATCGCTGCAACGATGTCTATATCGTTCGTCAGGCGTGGCTCTCCATAGGCCATGGCAGCAACAGAACCGGTCACAAGATAAGGGATATCAAGACGCTCGAATATCTCCACGATCCTTTGCAGTAGCTCAAACGGCCCCATGCGAAAGCCTCCTTGCCACTTCTGATTCAACTCTCTTCATGTCCCATTCAGGATGCGTATGCCTGAGATGCGCCATCAGCATCTCGTGGGCTGACGTCCACATCCTGAAGCCGATAGCTATTCGCTCCGCCGGGGTCTTGCGCCGCAAGACCTCTGCCATCTCGTCATCAACGACCTCGATTTGGCCACGGTCTAATCTTAACTCCGTTCCCATTTTATAACTCCTCCAACTTAACTCTCAAACTCTTTAAACTCGAAAGGTGCCAAGTAAACCAAAAGTAAAGTTTTTTACAAAAAAGAGCGTTTGTTGCAAATAGTTTTACTTTTGTTTTATATATGTCATCTTTAGATTATCATACTCGACACTTCTTCGTCAGACACAAATGTCGCGCCTATTTCGTTATCATAATTCATATCACAAAATATCACTTCGCCAACCTCTTCCTTGTGTTTTTTAACATACCAGTACGGCATTTTTACCTCATACCATCTTCTCTTTGACAACGGCAAATTTACAACTTCGTCCTTGAACACAGAGGGAACTACTGGAATCTGGAGATATTCAATTTTTCGGGTGGTATCTGCCTTGTCCTCCCGCATCATGTTATCGAAGATCCCCATCAGGCGACGTTGTGTGATGAGATACTGGCTTGACGCATCAATATAATCTCTACTCTCTATGAGTTTACTATTGCTGTAAACTGATTCAACAATAGATATAATATCTGATTCTGTCAGGTTATTGCCGGCATTAGTGAATGCCTGTAAAGACTTTTCTAAGAGTCCCTCAGCCGAAGGGTCGTAAATTTTCTTTGATATATCGGAAGGTTTAAAAATGAAAATCTGACTATCTGTTTTTGTTCTGCGTCGGTTTATTCTACCTGCTCTTTGCGCTATAGCATCGGGCGGGGCGCATTCTGTGAACATGAGGTCAAAATCTATATCAAGGGAGACCTCAACAACTTGTGTTGCAATGACCAGAGCAGCGGCCTCGATATTTTGTTCTATCTTAAATCGGTCTTTAAGGATAAATTTTGAATGGTAACATAGAGGGTTTAAATGCCTTAACTGTCTAAATATCTCCTGGCATGCTTTTACGCTATTCGCAACAACCAGCGTTTTTCTGCCATTGATTACAGCTTTTTCAACCAGGTCAAGGGAGTCCTCTAAATAACTTTCCATTACTGTATAGCTGCTGCGGCATGAATCCAGCAGAGACTGGTCTCTTACCACCTTCGCTGAAGGCAGCGTTTCCTTGAATAGCTCTATCAGCGACTCCGGGAGAGTGGCGCTCATCAGCATAAACCTTGCCCCAAGCTTTGAAAAATGTTTTAAAGTCTCTACTATAAGGCCAAGAGTCCATGCATCATATGCATGTATCTCATCAATCACGATGACAGCATTCGAGGCGTTAGTTTCAAGAAGCGTCCATCTGCCTGTGTTAAAGCCGGCGGTTAGCAGTTGATCAACAGTTGCCACGGTTGCAGGCCGGATGAATGACTTGTCAAACAGGAAATTACGTTTATCTTTAATTGTTTCGGTAGAATCCCCGTCTTCTTCATTTTCAAACATGAATGAAGCTGTCGAATGTGTAAGGCCGACATTCCCTTCCCCAAAGTAGTTTTCCAGACGCCGGAAAATACTGTTTGCCGTAACCATTGTCGGCAAAAGATATATAAGCTTGCCGCCTCCCATTTCTTGCAGGTTGTTCAAAGCCCAAAGCAACGACGCTTCTGTCTTACCGCTCCCTGTCGGAGCAACAGCAATCACGCTGCCATTCGTTGTTGCACATTCTTGCTGAAAAGGGCGAAGCCCCCCAAAGGAAATAGCTTTTGTCTTGCACCATTGTTCAATATGTTCAAATAATGCCTGTGGTTGCGTTTTAAGCGAATAATTGACCGGTTCTTTCCCTGAACCATGCCAGTCAGCATAATGAAGTATACCTTTTAACAAGGCATAGGTTGTGCGTGCGGCTTCCATATCTGTTTCCTGGATCAGTTTTGAAAAGATATCTCCGGCAACAAATTCGGCAAGTTTTTCATAAGGGTTGTTTTTACAAAGTCCTATTTCGATGGCAGGAAAGGAATAGCCTTCTTGTCTGAATAAGTGCTCTGCCAGCGTAAATGCAGTCTCTAACCCATCTTCATAGAATATTACTTTTTCCTTCAATCTTTCCCGGTCAAAAGAGATAAGATCAGTATTCAATCTCTTATGATGCGCCACAACAGCCATCGCCTCAAGTGGAACTCTTCCTATTAGCGGACCGGATTGTTTCCATAATACTACACTGCCTTTGATGACAAAAGGGAAAGATGCCAGTTCGTGGCGATAATTCTCATTGAAATTAAACTTATCCCCTCTACGAGCGAACCCCATCATGCGCTGAAAAGGTTCTGTCAGCTTGCCGATATCATGCAAAACCACCGATAATAGAGAACTCTGTAAAAACCTCTTTTCAGAAAAGCCATACTGTGCGCCCATTCGGCATATTAGCGGTGAGATGTTCTGAATCGTCTCTTTCCATGCCTTGTAGACAGCCGCTATATGGTCTTCGTAGGTCTGATCTGGTTTTGCCCAAAATAGCCTCAATGTAAACTTACTCCTACGCCATTAATCGTATAGGCCTGAACGGGCCTGTTAAGTTCGACCGGTGAGCCTATGAAGGTAAACGGTTTCCGTTCAGCAACCCGCCTTTCTTCTCCATTAAATGAGAATTTTGTCGGGAGTAAAAATATCTGAGGAGCGGATATAGTCTCAGTGATAGGCGTCGTTCTAAGGTCTATTTTAGGCTTGTATTCTGCGGAGAGGTCCCCCTGAATCAGAGTATGTTCAAAGAAGGAACATTCCGCCGGCGACTGCTCAATCACGTCCGATATAGTTTGAACCTTCAACAGGTCATCGCTGTTACCGAGGGTGAGAGCAAAGATGGGCGAATAGAAAGACTCTCTCAAATTCTCGGCTGTTTGTTTATTTGCAGCGCCGAAGAACAACATAAGCTCAAAATTAAAAAGGTATTCCCTGATAAGCACGCTGAAATGCATCCGATTCTTGATGTCTTCTTCGGTATATTTCCTTTCCTTGCCGGTTATTTTCCTGTAGTTCCACAGGTCCTTCATCATCCCCATGTGTCTTCCGGACACCCCGACCAGGATATTGTTCTCATCCGAGTATCTGTAGGCTTCCTCCAGACCAAGCCCTTTTGCCGCACCGATAATTCCAATAATAGTAGTTTTAGGCGGCAACGGCAGGGTCTGATGGAATGTGTGTGTCTCTGGCACCCTGAAGGAGGCCGTTAGCGCAATCCCTTTTACAGAGAAGATAAACATATGGCCTCCCTATGCATAATGCGCATCAATCCAAGAGGAAATGTCATCAAAGGCTTCACCTATAGATTTTGACCCAGCAGGAGCATCAGTGAAAAACCCTTGCCTGACTCCAAAGACATGAGATATTATTTCCTTGTCATAGTCTTTAACTGTTTCGGCAAGCATTTCTTTATTTAGAGCCTTTTCCTGTGTCTGCACGCATTCGAGGAAAATTGGATTTTTGACCTTGAGAAGCGCAGCAGCTACAAATTTAGGCGATATGTCTGCAAGGAAACGGCTTTGCCTGCCGGAAGTCCAGAGATTCTTTACAGCAGCCATAAGGACTTTGACTCTCGCCGCCTTTTCCTTTGGATCAAGATCGTTCTTAAAACCATCTCCGCTTCCGACCCTGTCAAGTTCAATAAGAATGGTGCCTCGGTAAAGCCCGGAATGTATCTCTGTTTCAAAGATATTAGGGTCTCCACCTGCCTCCACACCCATGTAATTAGTTCCAAAGTCCAGATCTCCTTGATAATGATTCAGGGCAATCAACGGAGATACCCGCACAGCGGATGTCCGCTTGTTGGTTCCGCCTTTTTCAACTTTTTGCGCATTCATAAACCCAAAAAGGTCGTCGTCAATGAAATCTGCGGGATTGCATTGTGTTGTAGCAGCGCCTTTATCGGTGGATGATTTCGCACCCTCAGAAAGCTTCCCGCCAAGGACGGCCAACTGGTCCCTAAGTGCCCTTCTGACCGCCTGTGCCGAAACATAGGGATACTGTTCCATCCCGGCTGATATTTTCTTGATACTGGATATGTTGTCCGCCTCTTTATCGGAACCGTTCAAAGATGCGAAAGAGACAGGTGTGAGATAGGTCAAAGTCAGTGCCTTAGCTAATTTTATGTCACTCATGATTTTTGTCCCTCCTTTTCAGTGTGATATTTAACTCCGTTAAAAGTATTCAGTGCGGCAATCATGCAGAACTGTTTGAACTCGGCGAATGTCTCCCGGTTCAAGTACCCTTCATAAATCTCTGTTGGCACGGAAACATTGTACTTGAATTGAACACGATTGACTTCGTTAAGAAAATCCTCAATCTTTCGCGCCTTTCGCAGTGCGAACAAATCGCCTTTCTTACCGTTTTGAGCGTTGGCAATACTGGCTCCAATTCGTTTCCCAAGCTTTACCGCTGCATCAACACCTACCTGTTCCATTCCGTTACCTCCTTCCTTCAAGATAGTTTCGTAATTCAAGACAAAGTCAAAGACAGGCGCAATATAGGCATCCTTTGATTTGCAGATATGGAAAAGATGCTGTTCTATAAGATCTAAGGTGCTTTGTTTTCTTAGTATCCGCTCACAGATACGGTTCCTTATGAGGCTCTTGTTCTCATTTTTGGATTGCTCATAGTCTACAAGCTTCTGCATAACCTCTTTAATATTAACTCCTTCCTTTTCAAGACGATTCAGCAAGCGAAAGAAGTAGACAGAATCCTGAAAAGGCCATACCATTTTGCCCATTTGGGTTTTCCCAAGGGCATCAGTATGCAGAACAATAAATTCCAAAGGTGCCTTGGATATGGTAATTTCATAAAGCTTCTCGAAATCCAATTCATACTCTTCTTTTTCAGAATCATCATTATTAATTTTCCTCGCAAAAACATTCCTATAGAGCGTATAAAGAAAAGCAAAGGTCAATTCAAAAGGTTTTTGGAAATAGCCCCCTAATGGATGTTCAAAATTCCGCATCAAATAAGGGTCTTCGTATTCGGCAGCGTGCAGAGCCCCATAGACATCGTTCATCTTTTGAAGATCGCTGGAGTAAGGGAAAAAGAGAAGTAGGCTACCTTTATTACTCAGACAAAAACCATTTACAGGGACAAACTTACTGACATAATTACACTTCCAGCATACCTCTTGAGGCTTGCCGGCAGATGGATTAAATGAAAAAACTCCATCAGGTCCAGTTAAAAAAGGAAATACGCCGGACGATTCTACTAAATCACTATTGGAATCTCCGCACAAGAAACACACTCCCTTGGACCTGGTATGTTTCTTCAGAGAAATCTTAACAGAAGGCTGATACGCATTCCCCGCATTTACAAGCAGCGTTCCGCCCGTTGGAGGTAGTTTTTTCCCTTCTCTGTCCTCGATTTCTTTTAAAAAGATATCCAACTTTACTTGTAAATCAGCATATTCAAAGGGAAGTTTATATGTTTTTTTATCATCGTATTTGATAGAATTTTTCTGGTCGATTGGCTGAGCGTATTTAGGGCGTAGTAACTTAGCAATTGGCGTGGATTCAACCTTATCAAATCTTTTGAAAGAATCTGTTTTCGTATCATAGAAAAAACCATCATTGCGTTCTCTCTGATTCTTATTGGAACGATTATAATGTTTCCCCAGTAAACTCCAATAGCAGGTATCCATAAAGCTTTGGAGATCAGAAGAGGTTCCTGCAAGTGAGACACCGTCGGAACTTATGGAAGCCTTTATATTAACAGATTCCATATCAACAACATCTCTGGCTATCCGATAGAAGCCCAAAACTCCCGAATCAAGCCAAAAATGATTGAGCTTGGGAAACTTTAACTCCATTATTTCCAGGCTCTCTTTTGTCATAGCTGTTTCTCCCCTCTATCAATCCGTCTCACTGTCCCATAGCCTCTTGAGCTGAATTTTCCTATTCCCCAAAAATCCGGGATAAGAAAGTTAGTTTCAAATTCGCCCTTAAAGGCAGTAAGACCGACGCCGTCTTTTACTTCTACAATGCTGCTTTCCTCCAGAGTTGAACTGACCTGAATTCTATCGCCCACTACGTAACCCAAAGACTTGGACATGGACAACAGGTTTCCTGCCAGAATCCTATTAATCAAAGCTTTTATGTCAGCTGGCTTGCTTTTCAGTCTGACGTATTTCTGATAATTTTCTTCATTCAGCCCAATCCAAGGAGTAGAAAAAAAATAACGAATCATATTCTCAGACAAGCCGAATGATATGACGTCACTGACCGTATTCTGTTTAATGATTGCATATTTACGATGGTATATTTCAAGATGATCAAGCACCGGTAATGCCTTTAGTAGATAGGCACCTTCCTTTAAACCAACAACCAGCGGCGTTCCGCCGAAAACCTTATATTGAATCAATGGATGCTTATAAACTAACTCATCCCCTCTATGCCCATGAAACTCCGGCCTCTGCCTGTACATATTCCCAAAGAATCCCCTCACCGCCGTGCCGTCTGCCTCTACAGGCCTTTCGCACGTTATCCAGACTTCGGTTTTTTCAATCTTCATAGTAACTGTGCCTGTGATTAGTGTCGGTGTCCGTGGTTCAAAACCCCATCTTTCTTTTCTTTGGCTCAGGCGGGGCCATTAATTGCCTGATGGCGTCGAAAATGACCTTTATATCGCCATCGTTTTCTGTAAAAGCATATGGTCTTTTTCTTAATCCCATTTTATCTTTATTGGAAATCACAATTTGTGATTTCCAATTTTCCATTTCTTCTTTTGTCAACTGAAACATGAAGTCTTCAGGAAATAAGTCCTCCCTTTAGTACTACTCCGACAGATAACTTTTTTACCCCACCCCCACCCTAACCCTCCCCCTGAGGGGGAGGGAAAACATGGTGTGTTCCTCCCCTTTCAAGGGGGAGGTCAGGAGGGGGATGGGGTTATCTGTCGGAGTAGTATTAGATTCATCCCGGATAAACATTTCCGACCTCCAGGGGATACCATGTCTTCCCCTTGCGCCCTACAACGAGGTTGACAGTGTCGCCTTTCTTTAACAGCTTTGCGATCTCCTTTGTAATCTGGATTGGGCCTGTTTTCTCTCCATCATAATCGAGGTGGAGCTTGTCTTCTATAATTCCAGTGACTTCTCCGTAACCCTCTATGTAATTCTTATCATCAAATTCAATATCCTCAAGCCTGCCGCTGTTTTCATCGCAGAGTTCATACAGCAAAGAGGCTGCCTTTTCCACCCTCGGCAGGTCTTTGGATGCTTTTTTTGTGACCTCGAAGGCCTCGTCCATCGAACCCTCGGCAAGGAGTCTATTTTTGCCAAGCCACTGGATGTATTTTTTCATGCTCCCGGGCGCTGAACTATTCAACCATGCCGGTCCCATGACCTTCCTTATCAGAAACCATTCAAGAAAGCCTGATACCTGACTGTCATGCAATTCCTCTGTGTTAGCTGTCAGGATGATGCCTTTTTTCGCATCTTCTTCATAAGAAAGCTCTCCATAGCGGGCAAGGTAATCTTGAAACAGCTCCAATACGGACTCATATTTTCCAACGGTCTTTGCGCTTAATTTCCCGGATATTTCTTTTACGAATAACTGCATGCTCTCATCGATTCTCATGATTCAATGACCTCCTGCCGTATGCCGTCCCATAATTTTTAATGCATGATGATTTCTCGATAAACTATCACGATATTTTTATGGTATCAAGGGAATTTACGAGAAAACAAGAGAATTTCATTTCATGGCGGGCTTTCAACTTGCCTAAATACACTGTTTACTGCTATATATAACAAATGTCCTTACTTGAAGTGAAAAACCTTACACGCTCCTTTGGCGGCCTTACAGCTCTCTCAAATGTGAACTTTCATGTTGAGGAGGGGGAGATAGTGAGTCTGATAGGCCCCAACGGCGCAGGTAAGACCACATTTTTCAACTGTGTTACCGGGATCTATTCGCCGACATCTGGCTCCATAACCTTTAGAGACGTGGGTATAGCAGGGCTCAGGCCGGGCAGGGTTGCTGAGAAGGGGATATCGAGGACATTCCAGAATATCAGGCTTTTTGCCAGCATGACGGCCCTGGAAAACGTCATGACAGGGTGCCATGTGAGGACAAAGACAGGCCCTCTCGGTGCTATTCTTAGAAGCAAAAAGAGCAGGGAGGAAGAGAAATTGACTGAGGAAAAGGCACATCACCTCCTGAGATTTGTAGGAATTTCTCCAAGGGCTAACACAACAGCAGGGAACCTGCCTTACGGGGACCAGAGAAGGCTTGAGATTGCCAGGGCGCTGGCGACGGAGCCAAAGTTGCTGCTGCTGGATGAGCCTGCGGCAGGGATGAACCAGAATGAGACTGACGGGTTAAAGTCGCTGATATCAAAGATAAGGAACAACCATATCTCCATCCTCCTGATAGAGCATCACATGAAGGTCGTAATGAGCATATCCGACAGGGTTGTGGTTCTTGACCACGGGGAGAGGCTGGCAGAAGGGACACCGAAAGAGATACAGAAAAACCCAGATGTCATAAAGGCATACCTCGGCGGTTGACTCCGTGTGCACTGTACTGTACCATTTCTTCATAGTTTTATATTCTCCACCCGTTGATCTCTTGAAAAAGATAAGGGAGGTGATTGACAAATGATCCGGGAAGATAAGGAAACCATACTTGTTGTTGACGACGACCCTCTGGTCCTTGAGTCTGTTTCAGGGATACTTAATGAATGCGGGTATCGTGTCCATGCAAGCGGAACTGCCGGGGAAGCAATTGCTCAATTACATGGAAACAGTATTGATGTTGTGTTGACGGATATCATGATGCCAGATGTCTCGGGGATTCAACTCCTTGAAAAGATACGTAATTTTGATAAGGACATTCCCGTGGTCCTGATGACCGCTCATGCTGAACTGGATACGGCAATTGATGCGATAAAGAAGGGCGCTTTTGATTTTATTACAAAACCTTACAACTATGAATATCTCATCTCTGTAGTGGTAAAGGCCGCCAAGTACAGCAGGGCCCTCCAGATGGAAAAGAGCTACAAATATCTCCTTGAGGAGACCGTGAAGGAAAGGACCCAGGAATTGGCCGATGCCCTGAAGATGGTAAAGGACATGAGCAGGGAGATAACCGAGCGGCTTACCGCTGCAGCGGAACACAGGGATACAGTTACAGGCGCCCACATATCAAGGATAGGGGCATATTCAAAAAGGATTGCAGAAGCGTTGGGCATGTCAGCGGATTTTATTGAGGCTATAACCTTTGCAAGCTCCATGCACGATATAGGTAAGATAGGGATAAGCGATAGCATACTTTTGAAGTCCAGTCCACTGACTTTCGAAGAGTTTGAGGTTATGAAGACCCATACTTTAATAGGAGAAAAGATCCTCGTAGGTTCAACCTATCCGATGATCCAGTTTGCGGCCTCGATCGCCCTGACTCATCACGAGAGGTGGGATGGCAAGGGATACCCCAGGGGGCTGAAGGGAAAGGATATCCCGATAGAAGGGAGGATCGTCATTCTTGTTGACCAGTATGATGCGCTTAGGAGCAAGAGGCCTTATAAAAAGGCATTTGATCATGAAGAGGCCTTCAGAATAATAACAGAGGGAGATGGTAGGACTATACCTCAACACTTCGATCCAAAGGTATTAGAGGCGTTTATTAAAGTAGCGCCGATCTGTGATGATATATTTAATTCGCATGGGGATTGATCTTGCGGATGTCTTGAGCCTCTTGCAAAATGCAAAAAACATCCCCTCCCCCTTGACGGGGGAGGGT